>JAEEGL011998054.1_pt1 | contig 11284 bp, 10 predicted proteins | sample 9134231 | NCBI WGS metagenome assembly JAEEGL01 (sample SAMN16246548, study PRJNA631951) | gut metagenome | biome: gut microbiome; feature: rumen; material: fiber-attached | host: Bos | place: Iran: Karaj | collected 2018-10
ACCTTTATTATTTAATTAGCTATGAAGCTGATATATATAGCACCATTCTTGTCACCTGTTGGGGGACTTGAAAGAACACTTACGGATAAGGCTAATTATCTAATAGGTGAAGGTCATGATGTCATGTTTCTGACTTTTATGCAAGGACGGGGAAAAGTCTTCTATGATTTGGATCCTCGTATTGCCCAGGTTGATATAGATTGCACTATACATATTATATTTAAGCATCCTATTTGGAAAAGACTTGGTAAATTCTTGCAATTGAAACATCTGTTCAGAGAAAGACTGAATCATGTTTTTGCGGATTTCCGTCCAAATGTCGTAGTTATAACCATACCCAATACAGAGCTTTTTATCCATGATATTGTAAAAGTGGCTCAAGCTCACAACGTCAAGGTTGTTGTTGAATCCCATTTGGCATCATTATTTCACCTGAAAGGTAAGTATTTTACAGTACGCGTACTATGTAAGCTGTTTCCCCCGATTACTGCTATTCGCAAAGCAGACCTGTTAATAGCTCTGACCAAACGTGATGCTGACAATTGGTGCAGACGACAAGTGCCTAAGGTGACAGTAATACCCAATCCGTCTACTTATTATAGTGACGATGTTAGTGATGTCAATAGACTGAAAGGGCGCATCATTGCTGTTGGACGTTTGTCTGAACAAAAGCGCTTTGACCGTTTGATAGATGCATTCTCCCTTATTGCAGCCAAATATCCTTCTTGGTATATAGATGTTTTCGGAGATGGCCCTCTAAGCATGTCTTTAAATGAACGAATAGAAAAGAAGAATTTAATTGGACGTGTTCGGCTAAATTCCCCCACAAGGGCAATTATTTCTGAATATCAGCGAAGCCAGTTCTATGCTTTAAGTTCCGATTATGAGGGGTTCGGATTGGTTATTATTGAGGCGATGTCGTGTGGCATACCTGTTGTAGCAACAGATTGCCCTTACGGACCTTCTGAGATCATTGACGATGGCAAGACAGGGTTGCTGGCTAAGATGGAAGTTCAGGATTTGGCCGATAAGATGGAATGGATGATAACGCACGATGCTGAGCGCCAGCAGATGGGCCTCAATGCACATCAAGCTGCAGCTCGGTATAAGATGGATGTTGTCATGCCTGAGTGGGAAAAGGCATATCAAAATGCTTAATGACATGAGAATAGAAACACGGATGACCTTCACCACATTAGGGAAAGACTATTCCCTTGACTTTGTGAAGGGCTATGCTATCATCTGTGTTTTGTTAAATCATTGTCTCGACCATAGTATTCATCAACAGCTTTTTTTCTATATTTGGGGCCTGCCTGCCGTACCTCTATTCCTCTTGGTACAGACGTTCCACGCTTACAAACGAGGTTGCAGTTGGAAGCAGCTGAGTTTAGTGAAATTGTGGACGCGTGTCATGAAACCGTTCTTCATAGTTGTGGCGATAAGCTTCCTATGTAAAGTTCTTCTGAATCCGATGATTCCAGTGACACTGGCTTTACGGGCTGCTATTTATGGAGGTGGTAGAGGTCCTGGTTCGTACTATCCGTGGATTTACCTTCAGTTTGCGATACTCCTTCCTTTGTTGGCACCTGTCTTCAGAAGATTACACGGATTGCCACTGGCCTTGTTTTTTCTAGCTCTTTCCATTGGAGGAGAAATGTTTTGTAGCTGGATGCATATCCCGGAATGGCTTTACCGGCTTCTTTGTCTCAGGTATGTATTCTTGATTTATTTGGGCTATCTATTGGTCAAGGAGGGTGCAGTCTTGAACAAACTGACTTTGTTTCTCTCTGCTGTTAGCCTGGTTGCGCTATGGTGGTTTGAACACTATAATCCGAACTGGGAGCCTTTCTTCTTTCACTCTTCCAATTGGTATGACATGCATTGGATATGCTATTTTTATATCGCATTCCCCATGATGTATCTTTTGGCGAAGGTTTTCTATAGGCTTCGAGCTGATGGATTGGTAGAGAATGTCTTTTGTTCGTTAGGTCGTCATTCCTTTGCCATTTTTATCTTTCAGCTGTTCTATTTCTCAACCTTTGCCCCCTATGTACAATGGCTGTTGGCTTTCATTGGTAATGAGAATATAGAGTTGGCCCTTTATACCCTTGCTGCTATGGTAGGGTGTACAGTTCCCGTTATTTATTTTGTGTCGGGAAAGAAAGACATGGTCATTCTTTATCGTGTGGCAATCATTGTCTTTGCTCTCTTTATAGCAGTCGTAGGACTATTCGGGTGGTGGCGTCCTCTTTATACACCTTCAGAACTGATTCCACCCTACGAGGTGAAGCGTCATTCAGATGATTCAGTACGGGTCATCATGATTGGTGACAGCTGGGCTCATTTCCATGAGACTTTGCGTCGTGACTCTTTGTTGGAACTGAATCTGCGGCGTGATTTGAAAAATCCCAAGGCCCAGCTGCGTGTCCGTGGGCGGGGTGGTGCCACTAGCGGGGAGATCTACAATAGGATGAGTGCAGAACGAGTGCAGGAAATAGACTACGATATGGATGATTGTCTTCAGCCGCTGATATTAACGGGACCAGACTATTGCATCATATCAGCAGGTATCAATGATGCACGCCAGCGTCGTGGGAAGGACTATTATGTGAACAATTATTTGCAGATGGTCCGGCTGTTGCTGCATGTTGGCATTCGTCCTGTAGTAATCGAGATTCCTGATGTGGAAGTGGATGAGGCTTTTGACGGAAACACACTCTACTATCGCTTGCGTGCCAGGATATGCATGTTCTACTTGAAAACCAGTCTATATGGTACTAATGACTATCGGCAGGCCCTGAAAGACGCCCTTCATTCCAGTCATCTGATGGACAGCGTGCTTTATATACCCTATGCTGCATGGAATCCTAACGGTTGGAGGGATGAACGCGATATCTATGTAGATGACCATTTCCACCTTAATCTGCCAGGCTATGCCTTACTTGACTCCTGCTTGTCAGCAGAGATAGCCAAAGACTGGAAGCAGCGCCATCCGTAATCTTCCAGTGCTGCTGATTATGGCAAAGGAAAATCGAATTGCCAGCACCAGTTGCCTATAGAGTCGCGCAAATTGCCTCTTGGACCATGCTTTCTTCCGCTTTTGCCCTTTTCACCATTGATAGCGTAGCGAAGTCTACATTGTTGTGGTGATTCGGTACAGACAATGTGAATGTTATTGTCTTGTACGAATACCTGCTGTGCAATGTCTTGATTGTCGGGTGTGATGACACAGAACCCGTAGTTCTTTGCTTTTTCTACCTGTATGGTGTCAATCGTTAAGTTGGGTACAGGTATATTAAAGCTGATAACAATCTCGTTATCCTTGCATTCAGCTTTTGTTGGCAGTAATCCTCGCAGGTTGTTGCGACCCTTTAGGATGTCCAGAACTGCTTCTGCTACTAACAGCCCATGCTCCCTCTGGCTTTTACCGTCAATATGGATAGCCTCACGGGCAAAGTCATAGGGATATGTTGGTCCACTGGCATGAAACTGAGCGTTATCCCGTACCAACTCCATCAGTACTTGTGGCACTTCAGTCTCAGGGCAGTTGAAGGATAGTGCATTGAACTTCTTGGCTCTGCTGACAGGGTTCGTCTGATAGCAGACAATTTCGACATCCTGTTGTTGCCCGGTAATTTGTTTGACGTCTTGATTGATGTCCTTCACAAATTGCAGCAGAAGCTGGCGATAGTCAGTCCCAGGGTATTCTTCGATGTCACTCTCCCCCTGCATCCAGCAGAGTGCCGGCATCACAAATGTCCAGCCTCTTTCTTGTGCTGCTTCGTATGCGGTTTGGATGTTGTCGATGAATTTCTGATAAGGTGCAGAACCCTTTCCCAATTGGCCAATGGCAGTAGTACCCTGACCACCGGGGAAAATGCAGATGAGTGTGTCCTTTCCCGTACTGTCTGCCAACATTTCTGCCATGCTGTATACTGTTAGTTCAAAAGCCCGCTTTTGGTAATGAACCATTTTTTTGGCGAACAATTTCAGCTCATCATTGTCGAAGTAGCCGAAGTCATGGTCAAGATTCTCTGTAACAATGCGCCCATCAGCATAGTTGGCCAGTGAGTCGAAGTCTGTCATGCGAATGGCTTCCTCTCCCAATGCCAGGCTTTGTCCATAGACGGGGATGCAGATCACAGTCTTGTGCTCATAGGTCTGATGACAAGAAATAAGAGCCACCATGAAGGTGAAAAGTATGATTGTTTTTGTCTTCATAGTGCAAAAGTACAAAAAACTAATGAATACGATATCTTTCTGACTTATTTTTTGTACTTTTGCAGAGTAAACTATCATAATGCTATGCAATCATTTAAACAATTAAGGAAAAACTGTAAAGGTCGCGAGGTGGCTTTGGGTTCACCACGGTTGGCCTTGGTGGGCGATACTGCAACTCAGTTTCTGGCCACAGCCCTTCGTGGAGAAGCACTTAGCCGAGGCTATGACCTTGACTTGTTCGAGGCAGAATATAATCAGGTAGAACGTCAGTTCTTGGATCCATCCAGCGAACTGTATGCTTTCGATGCACAATATATTGTGTTGTTTCAGTCAACACATAAGTTAGGCGAATACCACAGCCAGCTTAGTGAGACAGAACAAATCCAGTTGGCTGATAACCGTCTTGCATTTATCGCTTCTGTCTGTGATAATCCTCAGTTGGCGGGGAAGAAAGTCATCTGCATGAACTATCCTGAGATAGAGGATACGGTCTTCGGCAGTTATGCCAATCAGATAGAGTCATCTTTTACCTGGCAGGTACGCAAACTGAACTATGGACTGATGCAGCTGGCTCACGACCATGCCAACCTGTTCGTCTGTGACATAGCTGGTGTTCAGAATAAGATAGGCCGTGACAGGATGTTTGCCTCGAATGTCTATGTCAGTACTGAGATGGTGTTGTCAGTCGATGCCTTGCCTTATGTGGCTTCTCGTACAATGGATATTGTCAGTGCCTTGCGTGGCCAGTTTAAGAAGTGCCTGATACTTGACTTGGACAATACGGTCTGGGGAGGTGTCATTGGCGATGATGGTCTGGAGGGCATTCAGCTTGGTCATGGCTTAGGTATAGGGAAAGCCTTTACGGAATTCCAGATGTGGGTGAAGAAGTTGAAGCAGCGAGGCATCATCATCTGTGTGGCATCCAAGAATAATGAGGAGACGGCCAAGGAACCATTTGAGAAACACCCCGATATGGTGCTGAAGTTGGAGGATATAGCGGTGTTTATGGCCAACTGGGAGACGAAGGTGGATAATATCCGTGCCATCCAGCAGATTCTCAACATTGGTTTTGACTCCATGGTGTTCCTTGACGATAATCCTTTCGAACGGAATATAGTGAGGGAGAACATACCGGGCATTACTGTGCCGGAATTGCCTGAAGACCCAGGGGAGTATCTGGAATTCCTTTATGGCGAAAACCTGTTTGAGACCGTATCATATAGTGGACTTGACAAGGATCGTACCAAACAGTATCAAGTGGAAGCACAGCGTGTCTCTCTGCAGAAAACATTTGCCAATGAAGCTGACTTCCTGAAGTCGCTCAACATGGTGTCTGTAGTTAGTGGCTTCACAAAATTCAATACACCCCGTGTGGCTCAGTTGTCACAACGCAGCAATCAGTTCAACCTGCGTACTGTGCGCTATACAGAAGGTGATGTGGAAACCATGGCTGCCGACAAAGATGTGATAGATCTCAGCTTTACATTGGAGGATAAGTTTGGCGACAATGGACTGATAGCTGTTGTCATTATGAAGCGCCAAAATGATGAGACGCTGTTTGTGGACACCTGGTTCATGAGTTGCCGCGTGCTGAAGCGTGGTATGGAAAACTTTACGCTGAATACAATGGTTGAGCAGGCCAAGGCTCATGGCTATAAATATATCATAGGAGAATATCTGCCCACTCCCAAAAACAAGATGGTTGAGGAACACTACCTTCACTTGGGATTTGCTCCTGTTGCTGATGCTCAAACGGCACAGTATGTGTTAAATGTCGAGACCTATGAGCCTCGTGATTGTTATATCAATAAAAAAATAGCAGACTGATGGATTGCCAATTAGAACATGTAGGATATGTGACTGACGACATAGCAAAGACAGCTGAGGCTTTTAGGCTGATGGGCTATGAGGCTGGGGAAATAGTCAATGACGATACCCAAAGGACACGTATTTGCTTTCTCCGAAAACAGGGTGAGACTAATATCGAATTGGTTGAGCCCTATGAAGACAACAAGACCATGCAGAAGATGCTGAAGCGTGGGGTTACGCCTTATCATACCTGTTATGTGGTAGATGATGTGAATGCGGCTTATGAGGAGATGCTTGACAACGACTTTACCCCCTTGTTCAAACCTGTTGCTGCACCGGCATTTGACAATCGGCTGATATGCTATTTCTGGAAGAGTGAAATAGGATTCATTGAGTTGGTTAATCGATGAAGGCTTTCAGTTCTTTGGCTATCATGGCCGAGTAACGTTCTGCCCCTTGTCTGTTCAAATGCCCAAAGTCGTAGAAATATTCAGCATGGCCAACAAAGCTGGTGTCACGGTAATGGTCTATGAACTTGATATGGTGCTTGGCTGCCAGGTCGCGGGGGAATTTGAACACGTCCTCCTTGGAGCAGATGTACATGGGCGATTCCACCATGATGAGTTGGATGTGATGCTGTTGGCAGTCATCAATAAAACGTTCTAAAAGTGCAACGCGCTCCTGGTCTACAGGGAAGGGGTACTCCTCTGCCTTGACGTCAGTAGTGTCCAAGATGCCTTCCATGGGTTTCCAGCCCTTTAGGCTCCTGTCCATGGTTCCAAACTTTCCCGTGAGCAGATTGGGCAAACTGCCTGTATAGCGGTAAGTCCATGATAATTGGCAGGGCCAGTATTTCCCTGACAACTTCAGCATTTCATCGCAAGCATCGCTCATGCCACAATAGGGTGCCAGTGATGTGGCTCGTTCTGTCCCTGAAAAAGGTGTCTTGAGCCAGTCGCAGGGGTGAATCTCAAAGATGATGGTCTGTGGTGTGTACCTCGTAAGAATGTTTCCCAGCAATCCGTAATGATAGTAAATGTTCTTGATGCCCCAGTCGGCAGCATTGAAACAGCTTTTCCCTGTTTCCTTCTCAAAAATGGCTGGTACGTAGTGATGCAGGCAACGGGAACTGCCAAAGAACAGGATGGAGTCTTGTGTCGTTTCGTTGGAGTAGCTGATCTTATATTCGTCTGTTGCATTTGACTGGGCATAGAGATATTTCAACCCCATGCTTAATGCTCTGTCAAACAAGAAAAACAGGCATGCTGTGATGACGACGGACAGGATGAGCTTCTTCATAGTTTAGAACTGGAAATAGATGAACTGGTTACTGTCAAAGATACCGAACAGAAGGATGGCAATGATCTCTATGGCAACAGTCAGTTCCCAACGCCATCTCTCAGCAAAGTGGGGTAGATAGAGCTGCTTCTTGGCAAACCATTCTTCCTGAATGTCAACATAGATCAAGGCAACAGAGCATATGGCTGCATTGACCAGGGTGGGCATGTCAAAGAACAGACCGCCGTTCCATGCCTCAGGAATCCGGCAGAGCACAGCCCAGAACTCGCTGATATTGCTTGAATGGAAAAGCATGAGGCCAAAGGTCACCACCAGATAGTTGCCCACCATCTTCAGCACAAAGGGATGGGTAGGCCAACCGTGGCTGTTGACCAGTATCTTGGTTTTCTTGAAGAACTGCCCGCTGACCATCAGGGGGATATACCATAGTCCGTGGTAGATGCCAAACAGGAAGAATGTCCAGTCGGCTCCATGCCACATGCCGATGAAGGTCATGTTAAGCATGATGGCAGCAATGGTGCCCCTGGTTCCCCAGTCGCGCAGCTTGATGTTCAGAGGCATGAAAACATAGTCGGTCAGCCAGCTGGTTAGTGACATGTGCCAACGGCTCCAGTACTGCGAGATGTTGATGGTGAAGAAAGGACGCTTGAAGTTCTCTGCAACCTTGAACCCTAACATGAGCGATACACCTATGGCCATCTCGCTGTAGCCACTGAAGTCGGCATACATCTGGAAGGGATAGAGTAGGGAGGCAAAGATGATGGAAACGGCAGAGTGGTGCTCGAAGTTGTTCCATACAGCGCTGACATACAGATCCAGCCTGTCTGCAATGCACATCTTCATGAACATGCCCCAGAGTACCCTTCGGAAACCTGTTGTCAAATTGTCTGGATTGAACAGACGGCTCTGCTTCAGCTGTTTCAGGAATGGCTTGGGCCTGTCGATAGGTCCGGAGAGAATGGTGGGAAAGAAGGCAATGAAGTTGGCAAAGTCGAAGAAGTTGCGCTCATGGTCAATCTTTCCATGATAGATGTCGAGCGTATAGCTCATTAGCTTAAAGGTGAAGAAGCTAAGTCCGACGGGGACAATGATGTGTGCCGCAGTCCATGACAGATGCAGCCCTATGAGGTTTGCCGTGGTGACAAATGAGCCGATGAAGAAGTTCAGGTATTTGAAATAGAACAGGGCACCAATTCCCACCACGACGCTCAGTGTGGTCAGCTGCGAGGCTTGTTTCTCCTTTTCCTGCTCGATGGCTATTCCTATGCCACGCCCCATCAGCCAGAAAGCCAGCGTCAAGATAGCAAGCAGGCCTGTCATCTTGAGGTCAATCTGGGCATAGAACCAATAGGAACATGCCAATAGAAAAAGATTCTGTACTTGTTTCTTCGGCTGGATGAGGTAGTAGACTACCATCACCACGAGGAAAAACCACAGAAAAGCCAGCGAGTTGACAACCATCTTTCAGTTATAGTTTCTTTCCGATACAGTCGACCAAATCCCCTACATTGTCCCATGACAGGATTTCGCGGGAGGTGAACTTGATGTTGAAGGCCTTTTCCAGTGCCACGACAAGCTGGACATGTGACAAGGAGTCCCACTCCTCCACGTCGTCAGCAGTGGTCTCGTCTGTCAATACCAAATCTTCCACTTCCAGTTCTTCGCGGAATATCTCCTGAATGCGAGCCAAGATGTCGTCTCTTTCCATAATTCTTGTTCCTTATTTTCTTTTTTAGTTATCAATATTTCTGCAAAGATAGCAATTTTCTACAACTCCGCAAAAAAATCACTCATAAAAAACAAATTTGAAGCCAATCTTCCTGGCTGTTTCCAGCACTTCCTTGGTTTTCTCTTCTGAGAATTGTGCAGGGTTGGATGAGTGGGTGCCGAAGATGACGAACATCTTTCTTTCATAGGCTTTCTGTAGCAGCTGGCACATGTCATCCATATCAGTCCCAGGGGTGATGGCTATGCGTCCCAGCTGGAATACATGGCGGTCTGGGTTCACCAGCGAGGCTCCTGTTACCATCTGAAAACCCTGTTGACAGATGACTCTCCTGATGGCTCTTGTGTTGCAGCCATGAGGGGGGATGACCATACGGAGAATGCGTGTTGTGTCAAATCCCAGCTCATGAATCCTCAGAATGCTTCTGTGCAGGTCGTTGGCTATCTGTTCCTCGCTCCATTCCTTCCAATGGTCATGACGTAGTCCATGCAGGGCTATGTCTGCTGCCCCCTGCCTTTGCCAGGAGGCCAGAGAGTCTGCAACCACAGGGGCCATCTTGTCGGCAATCACTGCAAAGCAAGGTGTGATACCCATACTGTCTGCAATCCTTTTCACGGCAAACACCCCTTCACCGCTGTCATCGTCAATCCATAGGGCATGGGCTTCATCATCATGGGAGCCACCGTGCCAGGCATCAATCACTCCTACATAGACGGCCTGTTTGTTCATCTCATGATAGAAAAGAGGTGCCCGCCACCAAGCAAGCATGAAGATGACTATAAGGAACGCGACAGAGGTGATGATTGCTTTTTTCATCTGTTGGTCATCCGATTTCTTCCAATGCCGCAAAGAAGTTCTTGGCATAGTTTTCCTTGTCGAAGAGCTTGGAGCGTTCTATGGATATCTGACTCATCTGTTTCCGCTTCTCAGGATGATGGTAGAGGTCAAGAATGGCTGCGGCAAGGTTGTCAACGAAGCTGTTGTCCGTTTCCAGAAGAATGGCATTCTCTTCAGTCACTTCCTCTGGTATTCCTCCACGGCGGGTGGTAATGATAGGCAGTCCCATGGCCTGTGCCTCAAGAACTGTTGTCGGGAAGGGATCATCCCAGACGGATGGGATGACAGCCACATCGGCTAATTGCAGGTAGTTGGGCATGTCGGAGTAGGGGATGAAACCTGTAAAGATGATGCGGTCTTTCATGGGAGCTGCTTTCTGCTTGAGTGTTCTGGCAAAGGCATTCTCATTGTCTGAATTGCCATAGAACGAACTGCCGATGACCAAAAGCTTGATGGTGGGGCAGTCTGTCAACTTGTTCATGGCTTCTATGAGCTCCATGATACCTTTCTCTTCTGTTACCCGGCCGCTGAACAACATCACAAAGTCGTCGTCTTTCAGTTGCAGATCTTTCCTGGTGATACCCGTCGGCTGGCCTGTCCTGAATTTCCGGAGCTCAATCCCGCTATAGATGGTGATGCATTTCCTGGTGCTGTTGTCAATGGTCTTGACCCTGTCGGTAATATAGTTGGAGGTTGATATGATCAATGATGCTGCATCGAAAATCATCTTGCTGGCTCGTGTCTGACTGTTCAGCTTGTCGTTATACAAGTTGTAAACCAGCTTCGCGTTGGTCTTTCCTGTCAGGGCCTCTGCATATCCTGGGCGGTTGTTCAGCAGGATGAGGTCGTATGGCTGCTTGTGCAGGTGTCTGATGGACTCTTTCAGGAAGAAGTCAATGGAGTAGTGATAATGTGTATCCTTGTTCAGTTTACCATGCATATATTTCCTTGCCCTTGCCCACCAACTTGAAACGTCCACAAAATGATAGTGGTTGACATCCGATTGAATGGCAGGATGTTTTAGGCAATCTGGGTGCAGCACGCTGTAAACGGTGATGTCATGCAGTTTGTGCGAATGGTTGTATTCGAGGAAAAAGTCCAGGAAGTTTTCCACAGCTCCCCCCTGTACGGCAGGAACTGGCAGAATGCCCGATGTCAGTATGGCGATTTTCATAATGGTATGTTATAATACTATTTTCCAGTTATCTTCAGTACTCTTGCCATTGGCAAAGTGGAAGAAGTCGGTTACAATGGAGAAGCTGTCATCTGTGAATTGCTGATCCTTGTTCTCAATGAAGCACAGGGGGACCTCACCAATGAACGATGCCCAGCGGCTGTAGGTGCTCCAGGGGCCAAGGATGCGGTTGCAAAGTGAGAGGGTGTAGAGGTCGA
>JAEEGL012631063.1_pt1 | contig 11284 bp, 9 predicted proteins | sample 9134231 | NCBI WGS metagenome assembly JAEEGL01 (sample SAMN16246548, study PRJNA631951) | gut metagenome | biome: gut microbiome; feature: rumen; material: fiber-attached | host: Bos | place: Iran: Karaj | collected 2018-10
AAGGGGACGGCAGAGGACCTGGCGGTGCTGCGGCGTATGCTGACAGACGGGCCCGCTGAGAAGGCTGTGCTGCTTCCGCTGCTGGCGCTGACCTTCCTGTCTCCTCTGAACCATTTTCTTGCGGAGGCGGAATGCGAGCCGAAGTTTGTTTTGTTTCTGATCGGCAAGACCGGCTCCCGCAAAAGCACCTTGGCAGCTCTGGCGCTGTCCTTCTTCGGAAGCTTCACAGCCACAGAGCTGCCCCTGTCTTTCCAGGACACTGCCAACAGCATCGTCCACAACAGCTTTGCCCTGAAGGACGTGCTGACCTGCATCGACGACTTCCATCCCGGAAGCCGTCTGGAGGAAGCCAAGCTGACCGATACGGCGCAGCGTATCCTGCGTGCCTACGGCGACCGGGCGGGACGGGCAAGGCTTCGCCCGGATGCAAGTCTCAGGGAGTCGAGACCGCCCCAGGGAAACGCGGTGATCACCGCGGAGTTTCCACCGGACGTGGGAGAGAGCGGCGCAGCCAGATCCTTCGTTCTGGAAATGAATCAGAAGAGCGTGGACCTGGCGCGGCTCAGTGAATTCCAGGCCCAGGCCTCCAAGGGTGTGCTGGCCCGCTGCATGCGTGCCTACCTGGAATGGCTGCGAGGTGTCTTTCTGCGGAAAAAGGAAAGCGAAAAGAATCTGTGCGCCCTTCTGAGCAGCAGCTTCGAAAGCTACCGGCAGGAATTCTATGACAATGGAATTGCCTGCCACGGCAGAGTGGCGGAGACCGTCGCCTGGCTTCGGATCGGCATGGACTATCTGCTGCGCTTTCTCCAGGACGCCAACGCCATGAGCCAGACCGAGGCCAGGCAGATCGAAAACGAACATGTGCTTCTGCTGTATCAGCTGGCAGCCAAACAGGCAGAGAGCATCGCGGAGGACCGTCCCACCTTGAAATTCCTGCGAAAGCTCCAGGCACTGCTGGAGGCAGGGCAGGTCTGTCTTCTGCCAAAGGACGCAGATGAAGAATCCGTGCCCTTCAATTGTGTCGGGCGGGAGGACGATACCTACTGGTATCTGTATGCAGAGGTGGCCCACAAGGCAGTCCGGGAGTGGTGCGAGCGGCAGGGCGAAGCCTTCTCCATCTCCAGCAAGAGCCTGCTGAAGGCCCTGGCAGAGGAAGGTATCCTGGAGCCGTCCCAGGGACAGAACACCAAAGCAGTCCGCCTGGGCGGGAAGCCCAAACGGGTTGCCTGCATCTGGAAGGAGCAGGTTCGGAAGCTCACAGAGCCCGGGATATACGCTGAGCATGTGTAACATCCGTTACAGGGCGGAAAAAACCTTGCTCCGTCTGCAAAACCGGGAGGCCCGGACAGTAACGCAGCCGATACCCAGGCGTTACAAGTAACTGCTTCGTATCGGCTGCGTTACAGAATCGGAAACGGTGAAATCCCTTGCTGTGCCTGGGATTTCACTGTGCTGTAACTGCTGTAACGCGTCAGAACCAACAGTTGGGGGATCTGTGCGCAGAGCGGCCCTGTGAGGCGCGTCGTGGCCCTGTGTGCGCTTTTCAACCCAGGGGTGGGAAAGCTGCCCTCGGAGCGCAAAACAGACGGCTTTCGCCGCCCGGGGCGGGTGTTTTTCGGATCGTGCATTTTGCCGAATCCCGGGACTTTCAGCCCCGGGAAGGTGGGTCGATAGTCAAGCAGGAGAAAGGCAAGGGGTTGCTACTCGCTCCCCTGCCGCACCACAGCCCCCGGTAACGCCGACGGCGCAAGGGGTTCCAGCTTTTCCAGAACACCAAGCTTTAGGGGTTGTAAACCGCAACATTATGAAAAACCGGGGTTGCAATACCAAGAAGCCCAGAACACACCGTGCATTTTCAGGGGTTGTAATCATTTGCCCAGCCTTGCCGGGGCAAGCAGAGCCTGCGGCTGTCCACCGGCCGCCGCAGACCGTTCCGGGCAGCAGCCCGATCCCACTTTCATCGCAGCAAACACCATTAATTTCAAACTGAAAACCATTAGGAGCAACCGACATGAAACAACAACATACGATGCGTGATCCATACGCGGGCAGCTTCCGGCTTCGGGGGCTGCTCGTTTTTTATTTTCCGGGAAAGGAGCGGAAGGCCTATGGCAAAACAAAAGAAGACAATCGTCAGTGTGACCTACTCTTACGTCGGCACCGAAAAAGAATTTGAGATGTTCCTGCAGACGCTGGTCCGGGACTATCTCTGTGTAGATATTGTACACAGCTTGCCGGAGGAGACTTCTGTGCAAACCGTAGAATCCGGCGCGGCGTGAATCTTTGTTCTCGCTATTTGAAAACACCTGTGATATGGTTCGGCTGAGGACCGAACCGGAAAGGACATACTATGAAAGTTTGGTTATACTACCGTCTGTCCCGGGATGAGGACGACGAATTGAATTCGCTGACCAACCAGCGGCAAATCATCTACAGCTACGCTGTCTCCAACGGCTACGAGGTCGTGGGCGAATCCTCTGACGACAACATCAGCGGGATGCACTTCAACCGCCCGGGCATCGACAAGATCTATGACGCAGTGGAGAGCAAACAGATCGAGGCGATCATCGTCAAGGATCTCTCCCGGCTCGGACGGCATCGGACGCAGACGGCTCTGTTCATTGACTACCTGCGCGAGCACAATGTCCGTGTGCTCTCCGCCACGGAGGGCATCGACACCTGCAACGAGAACGACGATCTGATCGTCGGCTTCAAGGGGCTCGTCAATGATTTCTATGCCAAGGACATCAGCAAAAAGATCCGCTCGGGCTACCGTCAGAAGCAGAAGGATGGCATCGTGCTCACACCGCCCTTCGGTTACTACAAGGACAAGAACACCGGTCAGATCGTGATCGTGGAGGAGGCCGCCCAGACGATCCGGGAGATCTACGCCGCCTATCTCTCCGGCATGGGGCTCAAGACAATCGCCAAGCAGCTCAACGCGGAGAAGCAAAAGACCCCGGCGCAGCTGCAGCTGGAGCTGCTGCGGAAGCGTATGCCTGAGCGCTATGAGCAGACCATCCTCAAGAAATATCTCTGGAGCGCCACCATGGTGCGGCGCATCCTGCAGGACGAAAGCTACACCGGCACACTGATCTGTCACAAATCCGAGCGGAACAAGATCAACAAGACCTTCCGCTTCACGGACGAGGCCGAGCAGTTCCGCCACGAAAACTATCTGCCGGTCATCGTGGAGCCGGAGCGCTGGGCGCAGGCACAGGCGCTGCTGGGCGTACGGAAGGCGCAGCATGTTCGGGCCGCGCCGGAGAAGGGCATCCATCGCTACTGTGGTCTGCTCCGCTGCGCCGACTGCGGCAGAACCTTTGTCGGCAAGCGCATCACCCTGAAGAAGGGGCAGCGCGTTGAGTACACCTGCGATACCTACCACCGCTTCGGAAAGGAATACTGTCCGTCCCACACGGTGCGGGAGGAGGATCTCGACTGTCTGCTGCGCGCGGAGCTGCTGCGGGCAAAGGGTGAATACATGATGTTGTGGTCGGCGATGGAACAAAAAATCGAGCAGTGGACGCCGAACGACGGCGCGGCCCGGGCGCAGATCGAAGGCTGCAAACAGAAGATTGCTGCCACGGAAGAAGAATTGGAGGTCATTCTGATGGAACGGATTCGGGACAAAGAGAACGAGGCGCGCTACAACCGGATGATCCAGAAGCGGGAGGCGCAGATCGAACAGCTCCGCAAGCAGATCCGGGAGCTGGAAAACATCTCCTCCGTCCTGCGCCAGCGACAGGCCTCGCTGCGGAAGGACATCTCGTTGATGGATGACATCCTCTCCGACAGCACGATGACCGAAGCCCATCTGCGGCTGCTGATCGAGCAGATCCTTGTGCACGAGGAGGGCGGACAGATCAAATTGGAGTTCCGGATCAAGGCTCCCTTCCGGGAACACACGGAGCAGAATCTTGACCTGAATCACATGGAAACGCTGCTGTTGACGGAGGGATAAGCGATGCGCGTGTGGCTGTATGCAAGGCTGTCCAACGACGATGATGCGGAGCAGAACTCTTTGGAGAATCAGCTTCGCATCGCGGAGGACTTTGCGCTTGCACACGGCCACACCGTTGTCGGCTCCTCCTCCGATGACAACCGCAGCGGGATGCGCTTCGACCGGGAGGGACTGGAGCAGCTGTCCCGGGCGGCAGAGGCAGAAAGCATAGACGGCGTGATCGTCAAGGACCTCTCCCGCCTGGGACGGCATCGGGTGCAGACGGCGCTGTACATCGAATACCTCTTGCAGCTGGGCGTCCGCGTTCTCTCTGCAACCGAAAGACTGGACACCGCGAACGACAACGACGATCTGATTATCGGACTCCATGCCCTGATGAACGACTGCTACGCCAGAGACATTGGACGTAAGGTCCGGGCGGGCTATCGGCAGAAGCAGCAGACCGGACTTGTAATCAAGGCTCCCTTCGGCTACGAAAAGGACCGCAACAGCAATCAGATCGTACTCCATCCCGAGGCGGCTGAGACGGTCAAACAGATCTACGAATGGTATCTGTCCGGCCTCGGGCAAAAAGAGATTGCCCGCAGGCTGAACAGCCTTCGCAGGAAGACGCCCGCGCAGATCCAGGACGGGCGCTGCCGGAAGGAACAGCAGAAGCCGTATCTCTGGACCTACAACAGCGTGCGGAACGTTCTCCGGGAGGAGGCCTACACCGGCGTCCTCGTCAACCGCAAAAGCACCGTGCAGAACGGAAAGAAGCTGCCCGTCCTGCAGGACGAGCAGCTTCGTCATGAACACTATTATCCGATCCTGGTTGACCGCACCGCATGGGAGGAAGCGCAGAGAATGCTCGACGAACAGGCAGCACAGCACCGGCAGCGATGTGCGTCTCGACTTGAAAACAGTACCGGGCGAGAGGAGGTATCGACGAATTGTATCGAGGAGGAGACTGCTTCCACATCGAACTGCCGCCGTCATCGCTATGCCGGGCTGCTGCAATGCGCGGACTGCGGCGCACCCTTCGTCCCCATGATCCGCCGCTGGAACGGGTGCGAGCGCGTGGAGTATGTCTGCAAAACCTACATGCGGCACAACAAATCCGTCTGCCCCTCCCACCGCATCCACGAGGAGGTCATTGACCGACAGGTGCAAGCCTTCGCCTCCGCCCTGCGTGAGAAAATGCTCTCCGCCAGGCAGACAACGATTCGTTTGCAAAAGCTCTGCTCCCTGAAAGCACCGGCGATACAAAACAGGATCGAAGCGCTCAAGCAGGAAGCGGCGCAGCTGGAAATAGAGAATGACAGAATCATGATCGAAAGAATGTCAAGTACGTAGTAGAATCTCTTTAGCGAAGATGTTACGGATGCCATTTTTATGTTCAATGATCCGATCCAGTAATCACAGGGACAGCAGGATAGACAAAAGCGGTTTTCTAAGGAAAAGCAGCGCATGTAGTTCTGCTTGCCTGTTGGACCTGGATGCCATGTGTTTACGGACGCATGCCGGTCGATTCACTGAGGCCTTACGCGTCAGCGCCGGCCTGAAATGCAGCGGATTACTCCTTGCGCCTGCGGGAAAGAAATTCGTCAAGTTCGATCTTGATCGTCTCCGGGAGCTCCCGCGAAACCGGGCAGACCGCAGCCATCGCCATGCGCCTGGTAAATTCCGCGATGAAAGAAATGTCCTCCTGGAGCTGCTCCATGGAAAGCAGATCTTCCAGATCGTAGCGGCAGTGGATCGGTGCTGCGCCGCCGGTCGCGATCCTCGCAAAGGAAAGGGCGGGCACGCCCTTGTCGGCAAAGGCGGTGGAATCACTGGAATAGACGCCAGTCCTTGCGGCGACGGGGAAGCCGCGCTCTGCGGCCAGATACGAGATGTAATTCGTCAGCTTTTCCTCGGCAGAGACGCAGGCGATGAATTTACCCATCACAGAGCCGATCATATCCAGGTTGATGTTCAGAACAGTATCGGACAATTCATGGGCGTTGACATAGGCAGTGGAACCGAGCAGACCGCGCTCCTCGCTGCCGCAGAAGACCAGGCGCAGCCCAAAGTTCAAGTCTTGTTCCCTGAGTGCGTCGAGAATTCCCAACAACCCAACGCAGCCGGACATGTTGTCATAGGAACCGTGGGAAAGAGCTGTGGTGTCATAGTGGGCAGTGAGTGTGAGGTATTTCCCGCTTCTGCCGGGAAGCTCTGCAACGACATTGTGAGATTGCCCCTCATACTCTCGCTGCTGGATCGTGATTCGGATCTGCTTTGCCCGGCTGCGCACGAGTTCAATTGCATCTGCGGTGTGGAGCATTGCGCAGAGCACCTTGCGCTCATCCCCGACCACGGCGGCGCGCAGCTCGCGCTCGTCGATGTCCTGATTGGGGTAATAGGGATTGCCATACTGCAGGAGGATGCCGATCGCACCGGCCTCCATCAGATCATGGTAGGGGTAGAAACGGACGCCGCCGCTGTCGAGCAGGACGATCTTGCCCCTGGCGCCGGCCAGAGAAACGGGATCCAGATCGGGCATGTAATAGAGCTCACCCTCCACAGTCCCGCTGCCGCAGCAGAACAAGGCCTTGCAGGGAATCTCCCGGCCGTCCGCTTCGACGCGGGCTGTTTCAACATCCGCCATAGCAACCGGGAATGCCTCCAGCCGTGCCGGGATGCCAAGAGCCTCGCATTGGGCCTTGAGATATTCGGCCACGCACAGCTCCTCCGGAGTACCGCTGGTGTGTACATAGTTCGTATCCAGGAAAATTTGATGCATCTGTTGCTTGTTCATGCTTCGAGTCCTTTCTGAATTGTGTTTCTTTTTTTCGGGGAAAAACTGCTCCGATGAATCGAGTCTGTGCAGGTTCATCGGAGCAGTTGATTTACTTTATTTTGTCATTTCGTTCAGATAGACGCGGATGCTGCTGCCGTATTCGACCGGATAGCCGCAGCGGTTCAGCGTGCGCTCGATAACGCCGAGGACGGCAACCTCATCGTTGACGTCGATGTTGCCCATATGACCCAGACGGAACATCCGGCCGGCGTAGGGACCGATGCCGCCGGCGACGACAATGCCCTCCTCCAGGAGGATGGTGCGGAACTGTGCATCATTGACGCCTTCGGGGTAGAGAAGGTTTGAAAGGGTCACAGCGCGGTGCTCCTTCTCAGCCAGAACCGTGAAGCCGAGGGCTTCCAGAGCGGCCTGCATGGCGCGCGCATTCTTGCGGTGGCGGGCGTCACGCTCCTTGAGGCCTTCCTTCTCGATGATGTGCAGGCTCTCGAGCAGGGACCAGACCAGGTTGATCGCCGGGGTGGCGAAGTACTTGCTGGGATCGTTCATCGTGGGCAGCCACTTCTCAAAGTCCACGAAATACTCGGGGATCATGCCCAGACTCTTGCGGCGGTCGAGCGCCCTCTGGCTTGCCCAGAGAATGAACATGCCGGGGCAGACGCCGAAGGCCTTCTGGGAGGCGGTGAACAGGATGTCGATGTTCATACCGTCCACATCGGCGAATTCACCGCCGGTGGCTGCTACGCCGTCAACGATGTAGATCGTCTCGGGATGCTTCTTCATCATCTCGCCGATCTCCGCAATGGGGGCGCAGACACCGGTCGCGGTGTCAACATGGGTAACCGTGATCGCAGCGTAATGCTTTTCGCTCAGCTTGCGGTCAATCTCGTCCACGGGGACGACTTTGCCTTCTTCCCCCGCGAGCACATCGACATTCAGACCCTTGCGGGTGCAGAGCTCATTGAAGCGGTCGCCGAAATAGCCGTGACGGATGATCAAAACATTATCACCGCGCTTCGTCACGTTGGAGATTGCCATCTCCATGGCGAGCGTGCCGGTGCCTGCAAGGGGGAAGGCCTTGCCGGAGCAGTTCATCAGTCTGCCGAGGCCTTCGATCAGTTCCTTATAGTCCTTCACAAAACGGGGATCGCCGAATGCCTGGATCTCGCGACCCATTTGATCCTGGATGCTCTTAACGACGGGAGTGGGGCCGGGGATCATGACCATACGCTTGTTTTCCATGATGAAACCTCCATATTTTTTGTATTTTGTCAGCACATTAACCAGTATGGTAGCCTTACATTTCGGAGTATACAACAAAAATACTGCGCTGTCAATGGGTTTCCCAGGATTTTTTTTCGCCCCTCCGCCAGCCAGAAGCAGGGGAGGACGGCCACGAAAAAAATCCTGCGGAGGGGCTTGACAGAGGGCATTTTTCTCGCGTATAATTACCATACAAACAAAATACCAACAGTATGGTAGCAAGAACTTTTACAGAACGGAGTTGATTGCATGAAAGGAAAGGACCTCTCCGTACGCATCTACGAGCAGATGAAGCGCGATCTGCTCCACGACCGCTTTCCCCATGACGAGATGTTCAACGAGCAGTATTTTGCCGATCTCTACGGCTGCAGCCGCACGCCTGCACGGGAAGCGGCGGGCCGCCTGGTCTACGAAGGCTATCTGAACAAGTTTCCCAGCAAGGGTTATATCATCCGCGTGCCCGGAGAGGGCGAGGTGCGGGAGCTGCGGGAATGCCGGTATGTGCTGGAATGCGGCGTCATCGACAAGCTGATCGCCCTGGCGACGGACGAGCAGATCCGAGGGCTGGGCGAGCTTCCGGACGGCAGCGAGGACGACATCCTCTATCTCAACAACCTCAGCTTTCACCGCGATATGGCCCGCATGGCGGGCAACAGCAAGATCGCGGATCTCATCGAGCACCTCCTGTGCCTGCTGGTTCGGCCGCTGGTGGCCTCGCGCTACCCCAGCTTTGACGCCTACGCCGCGCAGATTCGCGAGAACGGCAATCCGCTGACGGCGGAGCACCGCGCCATCCTTGACGCCATGCTGGCGCGGGACGTCGAGGCCGCCAGGGCGGCGCTGCGCCGGGATATCTTCCCGGCCAAGGATCTGTGATCTGACATTATTACAATAGAAAGGAACCGAAATCAATGAGTCTTACAGAGCAGAAGCTGCTGGAGCTGGGTCTCAGCCTGCCGGCCCCGCTGGGCCCCTCGCCTCTGGCCGAGCACCTGGTATTCAAGCAGGTGGATCGGTGGATCTTCCTGTCCGGTACCGGCCCGATCCTGGAGAAAAAGCCTGCCTTCCGCGGCCGCCTGGTCTGGACGGTGAGAAGGCGGGAGGACCGCATGAAGCACGAGGACGGCTACGAGGCTGCCCGGCTGGCGGCCCTGAACGTCATCAGCATTCTGAAGGATCATGGCGTCGATCTCGACCGCGTCGAGATCGTCAAGATCACAGGCTATGTCGCCGGCGATCCGGATTTTTATGACCAGCACATGATTCTCAACGGCGCGTCCCATCTGTTCAACGACGTCTTCGGGCAGCGCGGCGCTCATGTCGTCACTGCGGTCGGCTGCAGCTCCCTGCCCTTCGACGTGCCGGTGATCCTGGACGTGGTCTGCCGGCTCCCGGAAGAGGAAAAGGAGGAAGCAAAATGATCAGACACGCAAAGGATATGGAGATCGAGGAGATCTCCAACATGCTCGGAGGCAGAAAATTCTGCAATGGCTACGTCGTGCTCACCCCTGCGGAGATGCAGGGCGCCGGCGCCTTCTTCGGCCGCGCAATCATGCCGCCGGGAGGCTCCTTCGGCTTTCACGAGCAGAACTGCCGCCCCGAGGGCGACATGGAGGTCTATTACATCCTCAGCGGAAAGGCTCTGGCCTATGAGGAGGACCATGTGGAGGAGCTTGGCCCCGGCGACGTCTTCCTCTGCCCCAACGGCCTTTGGAACGGCCTGAAAAACCACGGAGACGAGGATCTTTGGTTCCTGTCCATCCTGCTGCACAGGAATCCCGCCCATGATCCTGCGGAAGCCGGGGCGGAAGGATGAAGCAGACATTGAGCGGTGCCGCCCGGGCGAAGCGCCGGGTCTGGATCGGCGCGGCCTTTCTGATGGCCACCTCCGCGGTCGGTCCGGGCTTCCTGACCCAGTCCACCACCTTTACGGCCACCTACGGCAGCTCTCTGGCCGCGGTGATCCTCTGCGTGATTCTGATGGACATTGTCACGCAGCTCAACATCTGGAGCGTCATCGGCGTCTCCGGCATGCGGGCGCAGGACATCGCCAACAGCCTGCTGCCTGGTCTGGGCTATGCCCTCTCCTTCCTGGTGGCGGCGGGCGGCCTGGTTTTCAACATCGGCAACGTGGGCGGCATCTCTCTGGGCCTCAATGCCCTGACCGGTCTGGACCCCACCCTGGGCTGTATTCTGGGCGGGGCGCTGGCCATTGCCCTGTTTCTGTTCAAGAAGGCCGGGGAAAAGATGGATCTGCTGACCAAGGCGCTGGGCGGCGTCATCATTCTGGCGGCCGTCTATGTGGCGATCTCCACCAGACCGCCGCTGGGTGAGGCAGCCAGGCGCATCTTCACGCCCGAGCACCCGCAGAAGCTCCTGCTGCCGATGATCACCCTCCTGGGCGGCTCCTGCGGCGGCTATATCGCCTTCTCCGGCGCCCACCGCCTCATCGACGCCGGCGTGAAGGGACCGGAGGACCTGTGCGTCATCCGCCGGAGCGTCCTGCTGGGCACCTCGGTCTCGGGCCTGATCCGCATTCTGATCTTCCTGGCGACCCTGGGCGTTTGCACCGCCGGCGGCGCGTCGGCCTCCGCGGCCATCCGCACTGCGTCCAATCCGGCTGCCGAAACCTTCCGCCTTGCCCTGCAGCAGATCGGCTACCGTCTCTTCGGCCTGATTCTGCTCTGCGCCAGCCTGACCTCCGTGGTCGGCGCGGCCTACACCTCGGTCTCCTTCCTGAAGACCCTGCACCCCTTCATCGAGCGGAACGAGAACCGGTTCATCATCGGATTTATCGCGCTCTCCACCACGGTGATGGCCATCACCGGCGGCGCCTCGAAGCTGCTGGTGGCAGCCGGCACGGTCAACGGCCTCATCCTCCCCATCGCGCTTTCCGTCATGCTGATCGCGGCCACGAAGAAGCGCATCGTCGGGGAATACCGCCACAGCCGCTTCCTGCTGGTCGCCGGCGCGCTGATCGCTCTGCTGACCCTGGCCGCTGCCATCCGTGCCCTGCCGGCGCTCTTCTCCTGAGCGGCGCCATGCAAAAAACGCCTCAGTCCTGCGGAAAACCCGCTGAGCTGAGGCGCTTTTTACGAATACTTGATCGCAGCTTTCTGACCGTTGGACCAGGTAATCGCATTATTTACCGATCTGCTTGAGCCAGTGACCATTTCGGAAGCGGCGGGTGTAAACGGCGCCGCGGAAGGCAGTGTCCAGATCGGAGGTCAGCGCGTTGGCGTAGGCGCCGAAGCCGAGTTGCACGCCCAGCAGCCAGG
>JAEEGL012745445.1_pt1 | contig 11284 bp, 10 predicted proteins | sample 9134231 | NCBI WGS metagenome assembly JAEEGL01 (sample SAMN16246548, study PRJNA631951) | gut metagenome | biome: gut microbiome; feature: rumen; material: fiber-attached | host: Bos | place: Iran: Karaj | collected 2018-10
CCCCATGTCGGCATAGCGGGTGAAGCGGTCGACGAGCCACTTCTTGACCGCGGGGAGCGTAGGGTCGGTGATGAATCCCTTGCGGCGCATGCAGTCAAAGGAGAGGCAGGGGTCGCCGCCCTCGCTCATGGCGAGCCAGTCGGTCTGCCATTGGGCGATGAGGCTGTGCGGCTCGGCGATGCCCGGGCATATCCAAAGACCGGGGACGAACCCCATTTTGCGGAGATTGCGCGCGAGGGCGTCCATCCCGGACTTGAAGAAGGGGTTCGGTTCCCATTCGCCGTAGCAGTACTGCCAGCCATCATCGACGATGATGCGCTTGACATGCTTTGAGAGAACGGGGTCGGAGGCGATGAACTCCGCGTTTTTCAGGACCTCGTCCTCGGTGATGGTCCAGCGGTAGTAGTCCCAGCTGTTCCAGCCCACCGGCTGGGGTTCTGCGGGAAGCGGGGTCGTCTGCTGTGCGTCGCCCCATGCGCGCATGGCCTGAAATCCGTCCGTGACGGCGGCAAGGGTCGTTGGTCCGGTGGTGAGGAGGCCCGGCTTTGCAAACTCGAAGCGCGTGGTCACAGAGAAGTTGTGGATGGCGTCGCCGTCGACAGTGCCGGTGACGGACGTGAGGTTGTCCTGGCGCAGGGGCTGTGTGACATGGAGCTTGCAGGCCGGGAAGGAGACCATCGTCTGGAAAAAGCTCTCGAACTTTGCGCCTGCTTCTTCGCCGCTCTCGTTTTCAAGGCGTTTGGCGGGGAGTTTGCAGGTCTTGCAGCCTCCCATGGAACGTCCGTGGCTGAGGAGGTGCGTAGCCCCTGCCATTTCCAACCCTGAGAGGGGGGAGAGCGCCACATGGCGTGCGGCGTCTTTGAGGTCGAGCGCGGCGACCATCGTCACGGACGCGCCATCGGCTGCGGGTGCGAAGCGCACGGACACGGGGCCGAAGGGCGTTTCGCCCGATAGGACGGTCTTGCCTCCCTCCTGGGAAAGTACAAGGTCTGTGACTGCGGCGGACTTGCCGTCGGCCTGTACGGAAAGGCGGCAGCCGGCGAGCTGCAGGCCGGGAAGGTCGATTGAATAGCCGAGGTGGTCGGCGGAAACTGTAATTGCGTCTTTCATGCGGAAAATTATACCATGCTTTCATTGATTTAGTGGCAGTGCGGGGAAAATGTCGCCATTCCGCGTGGGTTGGCGACATTTTCCCCGACCTGCCACCCGCATTATTTTTTTCTAGCCAGATGTTTCGTCTCATGCTATACTTCTAGTGGAATGCCCCATAAGGCTTTTTGATTATCCGGGAGACAGACACATGGCCAAATTCAACTACATCGCGATGGACGCCGGCGGCAAGGAAGTGCGCGGCTCGGTTGAGGCGTCGTCGCAGGCGCAGGCGATCGCCCAGATTCGCGCGCAGAACCTTTTCCCGACCGCCATCGGCCAGGTCGGTGGCAATAGCGGAGGTCAGGCCCCTGCGGCCAAAGCCGCCCCCGCCAAGGGCAAGGGCATGAAGATGGAGATCAAGCTGCCGGCGATCTTCCGTCCCAAGGTCAAGCAGAAGGACCTCACCACCTTCACCCGCCAGCTCGCCACCCTGATGGACGCGGGCCTCCCGCTTCTCCGAAGCCTCCGCGTGCTGGAGCGCCAGGCGGTCAACCCGACCCTCAAGGACGCCCTCCACGGAATGGGCGAGTCCGTCGAAAGCGGCAACTCCTTCTCCGAGGCGCTTGCCAACTACCCCAAGATCTTCGACAACCTCTTCGTCAACATGGTCAAGGCCGGCGAGGCCGGCGGCGTCACGGAGCTCGTCCTCACGCGACTCTCCGAATTCATGGAGAAGGCCGAGAAGATCAAGAACAAGGTCAAGAGCGCGATGATCTACCCGTCGGTCATTCTCTGCGCCGCAATCGGCATCACGGTCTTCCTGCTCCTGACGGTCATCCCGAAATTCGAGGAGATCTTCACGGACCTTCTCGCCGGCAAGAGCCTGCCCAAGATCACGCAGATCGTCATCTCGATCAGCAACGTGCTCAAGAACTACTTCCTTTATGTCGCCGTCGGCGTAGCCGCCTTCGTGGTGCTCGTGAAAGTCTGGGCGAAGACCAAGGGCGGACGCCTCGTGATGGACAAGATCGCGGTCTCGCTCCCCGTCTTCGGCACGCTCACGCGCCGCACCTGCATCTCGCGTCTCACGCGTACGCTCGGCACGCTCCTGTCGTCAGGCGTCCCCATGCTCCAGGCCCTCGGCATCGTCCGCGACACCTCGGGCAACGCGGTCTACTACAACGCCCTGCAGACGGTGCACGACGGCGTGAAGGAAGGCGAGAACATGTCCGGCCTCATGGAGCAGACGAAGGCCTTCCCGCCGATGGTGGTCAGCATGGTCGACGTCGGCGAGGAGACCGGTGCGATCGCCGACATGCTCACCCGAATCGCCGACACCTACGAGGACGAGGTCGACAACGCCGTGGCGGGCCTCACGTCCATCATCGAGCCTGTGATGATCATCTTCCTCGCCGTCATCGTCGGCTCGATCGTCATCGCGATGTTCCTGCCGCTCGTCTCGATCGTCACCTCGCTCGGCGGCGGTGCGTAGGCGGGGAGTTTCGAGTTTCGAGTTTCGAGTTCGAGTTCGAGTTCGAGTTCGAGTTTCGAGTTCGAGTTCGAGTTTTGAGTTTGAGTTCAAGGTAACAAGGAGTTTGACATGAAAAGGGAAGGGAAATTCTCAATTCTCAATTCGCAATTCTCAATTCGGCGGTGGCAACACCGCCGCCGCAGCGGTTTCACGCTCATCGAGATGCTCGTCGTGATCGTTATCATCGTGATTCTGATGGGCGTCGTCTTCAAACTCTCAAAGGGCGCGATGGACAAGGCCACCTACGCCAAGGAGGCGAAGCGCCTGGCCATCCTGCGTACGCTGATTGAGGAGTTTTATGCCGAATACGGCATCTATCCCCCCGTTCCGGAATACCATTTCAAGAAGGATTACATGCACTACGCAGATTGCTTCCCCGCTAATGAAAAGCCAAAATACGCCTCTATTCAGCCGGTCGATTTCACAGGCGCCTATCCGAAGACGGGGGATTCCGAAGACCTGCGTTACTATCCCGGCCACTATAGCGTGACAAAGGATACAGATGGTGACTATTTCGCGTTTGGGCTCATGTCGGTGTTCCTTGACCGTGGCAAGTACTGCAATAAGGCGTTCTCCGTGGCCGGCGAAAACAATAAAGACGTCAATAGGGATTGGCGCGGTCCGAACGGCGAATACAATGACAAGCCCGAATATGTCGACGGCCAGCTGAAGGTGAAGGTTCCAATCAAAGACAAGGCCTTCGTGAAGCGCGTCGCGCCCATCGTGGCCCAAATCTACGATGGCAACCTTAACGTCTGGGTTGATCAGGACAATGGCCATAGCAAAGGTTTTACAACTTATATCCGGGATTCGTGGGGCAACCCGTACTTTTACATCTCGAAGCCGCCGCATACGACATACCTCGTCTTTTCGGCGGGACCGGACGGCAAGGTCGACTGGAAAAATCCCGGCGACAGGGACGCCAAGAACCCAAACGTCGATGTCAAGGACGAAAAAGACAGATACCTCAACAGGGACAACATCTACGGCAATCTGGGGGACAAGTAGGCCATGCGCAATTCAGGTTTCACTTTGGTCGAGATGATCGCGGTCCTGCTGATTCTGGCGGTTCTCTCCGCCGCGCTCACGGCCGGGCTGGGCACGGCCCGCAACAAGGCATGGCGGGCGCAGGCACGCGAGACCTGCCGCAACGTCTCCGGAGCTTGGAACTTGTACCTCGTCGACATGCACAAGTTCCCCTTTGACAAGGGTGGCGGCCAAAAGCTCGCGGCCAGTTACGCCAACTTGGAGAGCCTTGTGAACCCCGACAAGAATCGTCTGAAACGGACCTATCTGGAGATGGACGAAAAGGAAAAGGAAGAAGGGTTCCGAGACCACTGGATAGACCCGAGTACCAAGGAGAGGCAGTTGCTTCACTTCTCCCTTGACACCGACTACGACGGCCAGGTCGTCAACCCCTATCCCAACATCCGCGACCCCGCCATCGACAAGGTCAATGCAACCTCCATCGCCTGGTCCGATGGCGACCCCAAGCGGGCCAAGCGCGACGACAATCCCATTGTGGTCTGGTAACTTTCCGGCAATAGTAAACGGCGAAAGGCGCGACAATGAAAAAGACTGGATTCACCCTTATCGAGCTCCTTGTTGTAATCGTGGTTATCGGCATCCTCGCCACGCTGGTGGTCGGGGGGGCGAACTATACCGTCCGCGTTTCGCGTGAAAGGCGGCGCCAGATTTCCTGCCAGACCTTGCAGACGGCGATCTACCGCTACCGGACGGAGTACAACGAATGGCCCGGCGGCGTCACCCCTTCCAAAGGCAAGACGTCGCATACCTTCGAAAAGGAGGAAAACGCCAAGGTGTTCGGCATGCTCCGCCCCTCCAACAAAAAGGACAACCCCGACGGCATCCACTTCCTTGACGAAACGGGCTTCTTCACGCCCGAAAGCGATGGCGCCACCAAGCTCAGCGAGACGACGGGCAACAGACCCCTGGTCTTCGTCTCGCGCAGCGGCCGCTGGACCGATCAAAACGGCAACTACCTGTATTACAGGGTCACCATCGACTTCGACGACGACACCGTGACGGTCGACACGAAGGGGAAGGATGCACACGGCACATTCAAGGATCTCTTCTTCGACGAGGACGAAGACGAGGAGATTGATTGACGACTGGGGCTGATGCGCCATGAAAAGAAGCAGCGGATTCACATTGATTGAGCTGATGGTGGTGATCGGGATCATGATCCTCATCTCCTCCATTGTCGTGACGGGGTCCTTCGGCATGTCGCGCGCCTCCGGCTACATGGCGGCGGAGAGCGTTGTCTACAACACGCTTCAGGCCGCGCGGCAAAAGGCCTGCACGGACGGCAAGCGCGTCCTCGTGGCCTTTGTCAAGATCGAGGCCGATGCAGATACGGCAATTGACGACTATTCGCTCGTCACGGTCGAGGCCGCAGGGACGATTGACAAGAACGAGGCGGTTCACTCAACCTTTTTCTACGACAGAACGTCCACCTTGGCGAATTTCCAGGACACGCGGAACGATGGCGCGATTTGGAATCTGGATACCGGAGTCTGCGTGCAGGGGCCGTTTACGAATTCGGTGACGGACATCGAGGGAGAGAAAATCCCGTCCGAGACTGGCGTCGACGTTGGCGCCTTTGGCTATTCCACCACGAAGGTGGCGCTTCTCCCCGATTCCAAAGACACATTCTCATCGTCCTACTGGAAGCCGGGCCACGCCTACGGCTTCCAGATGGGGGAGACGCAGGAGGTTCCAATGGGCTTCAAGCTCAAGGTCAATGGCGGTTCGCCGGAGGGATGGCGCGTGAGGTTCGAGCCGGATGGACGGAGCTCCTTCTCCAAGGCGAAGGGCGGCCAGCAAAGTGACAGCGGCCTCATTGAGATCTATGAGGAAATCGCCCCGGACACCTCTATCAGAATCCGCGTTGACAAGGGATCTGTCAAGGTCGAAAACAGGAACAAGTAGCGCGGGAGGGAGTACGATGAAAGCTTGTGGACAAAAAGGCTTCACGCTCATAGAGGTCTGCCTCGTCATGCTGATTTTCGGCGTGGCCGTGTCGTCGCTCATGGCGCTCTTTCCGGTTTCACTGAGGCAGGGCACCCTGGCCGTCTCCGACTCCGTTGTCTCGGCGTTCGGGGATTCGGTGATGAACTCCCTCGCCGGTGTCGCCTCGACCATGCAGAAGGAGGAGGACTGGAATTACTGGAAGGACGAGGCGAAGTTCAAAAAAGCCATCGTCAAAGGCGTCAACGTCGATACGTCCGGCAACCCCAAAGGCAACCAGCCGGTCAAAGTCGGCGTCGAGGAGAGTGTCACGGACTATCTCGGACTTGCCAAGAAGTCGGACAATTCCAAAAGCGGCAGGATCAACATCCGCTACAAGTTGGACATTGAAGTCGTCGCCATGAAAAGCACCGACCTTAACGGCAATACAAAAATCATTGCCGAACCGTACGGGAAACGGCTCTACCGGGCCATCCTGCATGTGACGGACAATCCGTCCACGTCCTTGGAAAACAACGGGACGGTGTTCGTCACCTATCTGGCGTATCTGGGGGAGGTGCCCTGATGAACTTTCCACTTTCCACTTTCCACTTTCCACTTGTCCGGCGTTCCCGCCGGAGTGGCTTTACGCTTATAGAGATTCTGGTCGCCACGACGATTCTGCTCGTCATCGTCATTTTGGCGTCGCTCGTCTTCCAGCAGACGACCGGGGCCTACCAGACCGGCGAGCGCAAGGTCAACGCGCAAGTGGCGCTTCGGAACGTTGTCGGCGCCATGACAAGGGACCTCGCCCTCGCGGTCGACTCGCGCGACTACGGGACCCTCAACAACAGCTTCGGTTCCGGAAGCATGACCTTCATAGCCCTGACCGGGTCGCCTGGTAGAAACGCGAGCGGCGAAGAAGGCAGCAGCTACAAGGACTACCGGACGGCGCGTCAGATTACGTATGACTCCAACGGCAAGAGGACCGAGAAGCCCCTGACTTGCAGCCGGGACAAAAGCGGAAAGCAGAAATGGACGGTTGTCAACGATCCGGCCGTGTCGTGGCTCTACGACAAGGATTCGTACACCGACATCAAAGACGGCAGCTTTGAGATGGATTTCGCATACGACTGGCCCTCCGACGATCAGGATGCCGAGCTTCCCGAACGCATCTACATCCGTGTCGAGCTCGAGGGCAGCGGCCAGACAACCGTCGTCGGCGCCGGTTCCGGCGGCCGCCGCGGCTGGGAATCGCCAGACGAAATCTGGGTCGGCGTCAAACCCGAGTAATGGAAGGCAGGCGTCACAATGAATTTTCCACTTTCCACTTTCCACTTTCCACTTTCCACTTGCCGCCGCTGCGGCGGCTTCACGCTGATCGAGATGTTGGCGGTGATCGTTCTCATCGGCATCCTCCTGGCCGCCGCGGGATTCTCTATCCGCAAGGCCAATGAGCTTTCAAAGAACACGAAGGCCGAGGCCGAGTGCCGGGAACTCGTCAACGCGCTTCTGGAGTACAGAAACGTATACCAGAAATGGCCCGGCGACGCCTCCGGCGAGCAGGAAGCCGGGTCGACCATTCTGGATCCGCTCACAGACCCGAAGAAGAATGCCCGCGGCCTTGTGTTCCTGAACCTGACGCTTACGGACAGTAGTTGGAACGACCCCTGGGGGCGGCCGTACAAAGCCTACTTCCCCCCCCCTGGGAAAGTGCAGCGCCCCAAAGGAATCGAGGCGTGCGTTTCCTTCCCGTTCAAGCGGCCGCCGCCCTTTTGAGTAAAGGAGGTTCAACATGGCAATCCTTAAAACAAGACGCTCCGGCGTGGCTCTGATCGTTGTTCTCGGACTCGTGGCGATCCTGATGATCGTCAGCGTCACATTCACCATCCACATGCGCGTGGAACGCGCCGGCGCGGCCAATCTGCGCCACGCGGTGATCGCCCGCCAGATCGTGAAGGGCGGTCTGGCCGCCGCCTTGATGGCGATCGACAAGCAAGCGGGGGCCTCATCGGTTCCGGAATGGTACGACACGTCCGACGTCACTTCGCTCACATACAGGCCGTTTACCAAATTTCGAGACGGCAAAGAGGTCTATGGCTACCTCTGGCGCGACACCTTCATCTCGTTCAACACGAACAACACCACCGAGGGTGAGGAAAAGTACGAGAACCAGAACATCCACACCCACAACAAGAAGGTCAGCGGCGGCGTCGGCGCCCAGCTTTTCTCCGACGAAGTGGTCCGATACTTCCCGGAAGGACTGGCCTATCGCGGCTATGCCACGGCATACAGCCCCGTCGGCAACAACGACGGTTCCAAGTGGAGGCCGATCATACAGCCCCAGTGGCAGCCCGTCTTCGCCGACACCGACAACGACAACGTCATGGGGCGCTACGCCTTCTTCATCCTTGACACGACCTGCTTGCTTGACGCCAGCTGCATGACGAACAGCACAAGCGCACGCTGGATGGGGCGCTATCCCGGCGAGATGGACCTCTCCATGCCCAATCAGGACCTGGGTTTTCTTCCGGACGTGAAGAACGCCAAGGAATTCGCCAAGAAGAACTTTGAAAACGGGACCTACGAGACGCTGGCGGAATTCAACGTCCTGAACCCGTATGTCACGGACTGCCGTTCCTTCAACACCCTCTCGTACGATCCGGGCGCCATCGACGACCTCATCTACATTGGCGGAAGCGCGGACGACATACGGAAACACAAAACTGAAATCATCAACGCCTTCTATGACTGCGGGCTTACGGCAGGAAAGAAATACGGCGACAGGGACTGCGAGCAGGCGCGCTGGGCCTATCTGGGACTCGTGGACTATGTCGACGACGACAGCGAAATGGAGACTGACGACAAAGTCAAGACGTGGGAGCGCCCCGTCACGGAGAGAATGCCCCTTGTAAGCGGTTTCATCGGCGAACTGACCATCAAGGCCAAGCAAACGTGCACGAAAAACGCAGACGACGCCGGCTTTAACTTCGACAAGAGCCCCGTCAAGGTGAAAATCTCCGCCAAGGTCAAAGTGCCATTCGTTTTTCCCTTCTGGCCCGACAGCTTGACAGCCGACGACACAACAAATCTCAAGTTGGAGGGCAAGGCCGCCTTGGTCGTCAATTCGAAACTCGATTCAGTGCCAGGCGAAATTAAGGCCCACAGCATTTCGCCGACGGATATCGACGAGTGCGTTGTCGCGACACTTCAGCTCGACGAAGGGGACGATGGGTGGGTCGATGTGGTGAAGGCCCCGAAGAACGGCCAGTTCAACGCGCCAATCGACGAACAGCTGGAACTGCCCAACGTGGAGGCATTGCTCCGCGTCGGCGGGGCCACTTACCGCAATAACAGGCTTCAGCACTCTTTCCCCGCCGGTGAAGATGCCTACAAGGAGGACATTAACAACGATGAAACGACCGGAATGTTTGTCAGGTTCGTACCGAAAGATGAAGGTGTGAAGTTTGACTCGGACGCCGCCAGCGGCACGCCGTCGCCACCCGATGAAAGCGGGAAACAAACGTTGGTGCGGACTTGGGAAACAAATGTCGTGGTCTGGGCGGAGATCGTGGATCCGAGATTTTCCAACAGGCATCTAGCCAATGAGTATGACGACCCCCAAGATGGAGTCAGGATGGCCTGCTGCAAGGTCAGTCACGGCAGACCGGATGAGAATGACCCTAATGGAATACCCCTCTCAAAGATTAGAAAAGAACTGCTTGCTTTCAAGGATTTTTCCGACGCCGAGGACATTCTTGCCAAGCCCACCTCAAAAGCCTGTGGCTCATGGCAGAGCGCCGATTTTTCCGACAAGTATTTCTACGGGCGCTACGGCACCATGGCGGGGACTTCTCCTTTCGCCTCCTATTTGCTGACCCATCCCGATGCCGTGGACGCATTGTACGGCATGCCAATGGACGGCATCCAGAAGGGGACGGACAACAAAACCACAGATTCGGCCTGGATGAAACACCGGATGTATGTCAAGAACGCGCGTCTTGAGTCAGTCGGCGAACTCGGCTATCTTCCGGTGGGGATGTGGCAGACAATCCGCCTCTACGACTACTGCGATGACTTCGGGAATCCCGACACCACGAAGACCGTCGCGGAGTTGTATAACTTCAACAAGTTGCCGAAATACAAAACCCTTCCGGGGGATAGTCTCTCCGGATTCTTCCACCCGGTGCTGGACTACTTCACCGTCGTGCCGGCTAACGAGGCCGTGCAGGGCCGCGTCAACATCAACACCCTCAACAAGGACATACTGGCCGTCGCATTCCACAATATGCCAGTCTTAACGGAGGATGGCGACAAGAGTTCGGCAAAAGTCCAGCGAATAGACCGCGCCCCCAAAGGCGCGAAGCCCTCACGCAAGGACATGCCTTCACTTACTTGCCTTGCGGAGGCAATTTTCGCGCACCGCAAAAAAGTCAATAGAGGCATCAGGAAACTGTCTGAATTGGGGTATCTCTTCTGCTACGGCGAAGTGGAGGACCCATTGCTGTACGGCACCGAGGACGATGATTTGAGTTACCCAGCCTTTGCGGTTCAGAAAGCGATGAACCCCGACACCATCGCCAATAAAGCCGTCTGGGGCGAATGGGAGCGCGAGGCGGTCATTCGCAATTCGTGCGGTCTCTTCACGATGCGCGGGCAGACGTTCATCGTGGTTGTCCGCGGCGAGTCGTACTCCCCCCCGTTCGGCCGCAAGAAAAGCATGAAGGGCGGCACGAGCAATGCGTCCAAGACCGCCATCGCGAACGTTTGGCGCGACTCGATCCCCCAGAACTACGACGAAGTCGAGGACTACATTGAAAGTCATCCCAACCTGACGGACAAGGAGGCCGACAACTACCGCAGGTCCCATGGCCGATACCCGATGTACGTCCAGTTCTTCAAGATCATCGACGATTAGTTTCATGCTGGCTTCTGGACTTCGGAACATTCGTGTTGTCCTCGTCTCTCCGCTTCAGAGCGGAAATGTCGGCTCCGTCTGCCGCGCCATGGCGAACATGGGCGCCTCCGATCTCTGGGTCGTGAACCCGCGCATTCCCGACGACGCCTGGGAGGACGGCGAGAAGCTGGCCTGTCACGCCGGCGGCATCCTCGAAGCGCGCCACACGGTGCCGACTCTCGCCGAGGCCGTCGCCGACTGCGCTGCCGTTGTCGGCACTTCCGCGCGCGAGGGGCTCTACCGCCAGCACCACCGCACGCCGCGTGAAGCGGCGCCGGACATTCTGCAAATCGCCAGGAAGGGGACGGTCGCGCTTGTCATGGGGCGGGAGGACAACGGGCTCGAAAACGACGAAATCGCCCAGTGCACGCACCTGCTTCGCATCCCGTCCTCGCCGGGCTATTCCTCGATCAATCTCGCCCAGGCCACGATGATCTGCCTCTACGAGTTCTATTGCGCCTCCGCGGACTTCGCCCTCACGGACGAGAAATCGCCTCCCGCGGAAGCCGCGGCGCGGAAGCGCCTCTTTGATCTCTGGCGCGTCGCCATGCTCGCCATTGGCTTCATGAAGGAGGACAAGGCCGACCACATGATGCAGGGATTCCAGCGCATCTTCTCGCGCGGCGTCAAGACAGCCGACGACGCCAACATCATGATGGGCGTTGCGCGGCAGGCTGAATGGGCGGCAGCCCATTCAGCCTGCCGCGCAACGCCCAGATAGGAGATAGGAGATA
>JAEEGL013058687.1_pt1 | contig 11284 bp, 6 predicted proteins | sample 9134231 | NCBI WGS metagenome assembly JAEEGL01 (sample SAMN16246548, study PRJNA631951) | gut metagenome | biome: gut microbiome; feature: rumen; material: fiber-attached | host: Bos | place: Iran: Karaj | collected 2018-10
AGTTTATCCTCCTCGCAGGGGTGCTGCTGCACTTCAAGGGGGAGATGTATGTCAACGCCAACCTCACCGACGAGGTGGCCATGGATGCGCTGAATGACAACATCAAGCGCAAGGACCTGTTCCAGAAGGTGCCCGACAACCTTGAGGAGGTGCTCGCCGCCCGCAAGGCCGTCCTTGCCAAGGGAAAGTCCGAGTTTGAGAGCCTCAGCAAGAGCGAGCTGGTGAAGCAGGTCGAAGGCCTGAAGACCTCCAACAAGGAGCTCTCCGAGAAGCTGGACGAAGCCGTGAAGGCCTTTGAGGCCTCGAAGGCGGAGGTTGAAGCCGCCAAGGCTGAGATTGAGGATATCAAGACGGAGAACGGTCGCCTCATCGCCGAGAAGGACGCCGCCATCGCCGACAGCGAGGCAAAGATCGCCGAGCTGGAGAAGGCCCTGGCCGCTGCTGCTGGCAATGCTGAGAAGAAGGCCGAGGAGCCCGCTCCTGAGCCTGCACCTGAGGCAACCCAGGAGGAAGGGAAGGAGGCAGCCGCCGCCGCTCCCAAGACCTCCAAGACCGCGAAGAAGTAAGAAGCTTCCTCTAACCCTTTAGCCGCCGCCCTCCATGAACATCCATAACGTGAAGAAGCCGCAGAAGCGCCTCGACGTGCGCTACCTGTCGACGATGAACATCCAGACCTACGGTAAGGACAACCTGTATCCGCAGCGCATGCTCGAGCTGCTGAACAACTCGCCGACGGGAAGGACGTGCTGTAACCGCTATGCGACGTTCATCGAGGGCGGAGGACTTGTCGACCGGATGCTGGCCGACTTCGTGTGCAACAGGCAGCGGGAGACCGTCTCCGAGCTGCTGCACCTCATCAGCCTCGACCTCTCGCAGTTCCACGGCTTCGCCCTTCACGTCAACTACGACATGATGGGCCAGGTCATAGAAGTGCAGCACGTGCCCTTCGAGGCCTGCCGTCTGGAGGAGGAGGATGACCTCGGCCATGTGGCGTTTATCAACTACCACCCCGACTGGGCCGGGCAGAAGACGCGCGGCGGCAAGCGCATCAGCGTCACTGCCGACAACGTGAGGAAGGTGTATGTCTTCAACCCGAACCCGTTCGTCGTCCTTGACCAGGTGGAGGAGTCCGGCGGCATGGACAAGTACCCCGGCCAGATCCTCTGGTACTCCATGGACGGCCGCTTCAAGTACCCGAAGCCCATCTATGACTCCGTGGTCACCTGCCTCAGCACCGATGACGGCCTCGACAACGTGAAGTACCGCAACGTGCGCAACAACTTCCTCCTTGCGGGCATGTTCGTCCATAAGAAGGCCATGCAGCTCGGCATCGACCCGAACACGGGCCAGCAGATTGACGATAAGGAGTCCGCCGACGCCATCAGCGAGAGCCTCGACATCTTCCAGGGAGACGAGAACGCTTGCTCCATCATGGACGTCACCATCAACCAGGAGGAGGACTACCCGGAGTTCAAGAGCTTCGAGGCCCAGAACTTCGACAAGAAGTTCGAGACGACGGAGAAGTCCACCGAGGAGCGTATCTATGCCGCCTTCAACCAGGAGGTGTTCTACTGCATCCGCACTGGCAAGCTCGGCTTCTCAGGCACCGTCGTCAACGACGCCTTCGAGTACTACAACAGCTGCGTCGAGACGGAGCGCAACGAGATAGCGAAGGTCCTGCGGAAGGTCTTCGCACGGTTCGCCGTCAGCCTCAACGGCGGCAATCCCATCTGCCCCACCGACGACTTCTCACTGCTGCCGGTGAAGCACATCAGCAACGAAAACACATAGAAAGGAATTGTCAGCAACATGGACCATCTCATCACAGTGGAAGAAGTGCGGGCTCTCGGCAGGCCCATCAGCCCGCAGATAGACAAGGAGAAGCTCCAGTCGTACATCTACGAGACGGAGCGCCTCAGCATCAAGCCCGTCCTCGGCGACACGCTCTTCTCGGCCATCCTCGCGAAGCTGCAGCCCGGCGCACAGCCGCTGGCCTCCGACGATCCCGTGAAGATCCTCCTCGACGGCGGGGAGTATACCGACGCGCATGGACGGTACCATATGTTCAGCGGCCTCCGCATGGCCATGAGCTACTATGTCTATGCGCAGTACGTCATGGACGGCGACTTCCAGCTGACACGCGCCGGCGTCGTCATCAAGGACGGGGCCTATTCGTCCCACGTGTCGTCGAAGGAGCGCAGCGACTGCTATAACAACGCCCTTGCCATTGCCAAGGGCTTCATGGATGAGGTCAGGGAATATGTCAGGCACGCCTTCCCCGACGAATACAGGCACCGGGGCAGCAGCATCAACAGTCATCAGAACGGAACAGTAGTAAGGAAAATAGGATAGACGCATGCTTACCAGGGATCAACTCTTAACGCTTGCGACAATAATCCGCGAGGAGACGGCACAGGGGTTGAACACGGCCCAGCGCGTCGGTCACCTCCTCTACGAGATAGCAAGCTCATTCCTCCTCAAGTCGCAGGACGACCATACCAGCATGAGGCTCAGCGCCGACGAGCTGGAGGCCGTCGAGCGGCTCATAGTGGCCGGCACGCAGCTCGTCGGCCAGAACAACTCGGCACTGTACAATATCGTATCGCAGATCCACGGCAGCCAGCTCATCGAGGGCAGCCAGACCGTCAGTGACGTCCAGACGAACGAAGGCAGCACCTACTTCGGCCCTGAGTTCGTCAGCGGCCTCATGGGAAAGGGCGGCTTCATAGGCCCCGACGGCGCTGCGGAGCTGAAGAGCCTCGTGCTGCGCGAGTTCCTGGAGGCGCCGGAACTGCGGCTGAACCGCACGACATCGGTGGCGGGACATCTGATACAAAGTCGCTGCAACGGCATCATAGAAGACGTGGTGCCGATGACGGACAGCACGGGCATCCTGCACCTGAAGCTCGAGGATGGCGAGGCGGGGACGTGCGCCGTCGGCGACATATGCATCGGCATGTACCACTACGGCATCGGCGATGCCGACGAGGACTATGACGACCTCAAGGGAAACGTGCGGATGGCAGGCTTCACCACGACCTACTTCCGCGTGGAGAGCGTGCAGGGACTGCGCGGCAAAATCGTCCACTACTCCCTGCGCCCGCAGGTGGATCCGGAGACATACGAAGTGCTGGGCTACTACCCCCATCCCCTGCAGTTCATGAAGTTTGCAGGCTACGGCAACTTCACCAACGCCGCCCGCCAGGCTTCCATCATCCTCGCTCACTCCTACATCAGGCTGCTGCGCGAGGTGGACGACTGGGAGTTTCACTTCTACAACATCGGCATGCAGATAGGTGAGCTCGACGGCCTTCACGAGGCCTTCGGCGACGAGGGGTGCCCGGAGATGGTCGGCTACTCGGCCTATCTGAGGAACATCTACTTCACGGGAAAGATCGAGCAGCTCGACGACGAGGTCATCGACGGCATCCGTGACAGGCTGAAGAACTACAACGTGAACTTCTCCGAGCATGTCGACGTGATAACCGTCGACGACGTGGGAAACGTCATCGGCGGCCTCTGGAGGACGGACACCGTCACCGACCCCATGACGGGACAGCAGACGTCCTACACCACCTACCGCATCCATTCGGCCATCACCGTCCGCAATGGCAACAACGTCCTCACCATCGCCGCACCGGGAGAGGTGGCGGGAGAGGGAGAGTACCAGCTGTACCTGCAGCCCCACGGCTGCGCCGCCTTCCTCGAGGACTCCACGCTCTACATATCAGCCATAGACCATATCAAGGACGGCGTGGCTGGCAGCTCCGACGACGTGAACTTCGACTACGACCTCATGCGCCTGATGGAGAGCTGCTCGGTGGACGTCGTCGTGGACTGCGAGGGCTTCGGAACGATAACGAAGGAGTTCCCCATCGCCATCAAGCACAACGCCCAGCCGTTCATCGGCGCGGACATCACCAACGAGTTCAGCGCCGTGTCATGGAACACGAGGACGTCGCAGTATATAGGCCTGCCGATCGTCTTCGACATGAAGATGTGGCACAACAACACGCCGCTCGACATCGAGAGTGTCAACGACGTGTCCGTGACGCCGGAGATCCAGGGCATGACGATACAGAAGTCCATCGTCACCAATGCCGCAGGGGCGAAGGTGGCGCATTTCAGCATCACCGCGCTGCCGGAGTCGCTGCCACTGGTCACGGACCTGAACGTCACCGCGTCGGCCGTCTATTCCGGCGTCCGCTACGAGCGCACGCTCGTCCATACCATCAACAAGTCGACGGACGCGAACGTCTACCAGCTGCATCCGTCGGTAGGGGAGGTGAGCATCACCTACGACGACACCAAGCAAAGGGTCATCAGCACGGACAAGGTGTTCTGCTCCGTCCGCTGCGACTCCTCAGATGACAAGCACTATACCGTCCCCGTCTCCGACTACGGGAGGCACGGGCTGTTCATCACCTACCACACCTACAGCCTCGACTCCAACAACAACGAGGTGGAGAGCGCGGAGGCGGCATACAACAACACCAACGGCGTGGCCGTCAGCACGGACTTCACGCGCATTCGCTTCCGGCTGTACAAGCTCGCCGACATCACGCTGAACGGACTGTCGAACCTCCTCGACCCGTCGAACGTCTACGTCGTACTCGATGTGGAGGACGTGCCCGTCATCCTCGACGGCCTCGACGGCGACAACAATATCGCCGTGCACCTCGACAACTCCAACGACGCCGTCCTGTGCGTCGAGGACGGCACCGTCATCGCCAGCACGCTGCCGACGGCCAACGCCCGACTCATGGACGGCGAGGACACTGTAGGGCGCGACGTCCTCGGCACCACGCTGGCACAGAACAAGCAGACGCTCGGCAACTGGTCGCTGGTATGCCATGACTGCACGGCGGAGTTCGTCGGCTGGACGACCATCAACTCCAACGACTGGGTGAACATACGGGTGACGGGCGTCACCGACGACGTCGCCAGCGTGGAGATCAAGTGCCGGTACACCAAGCACGGCGTCACGGGGAACTATGTCGCCATCCTCAGCGTGAAGAAGCTGTACGGCCTCGACAAGTACGAGATCATCACCGAGCCCGTCTCCATCACCTATGACTCCAACACGGACTCACACTCCCCGAGCTCAGTGTCCGTATATATCTATGAGACGACGCAGGCCGTCGACCGTCACCTCATGACGTCGCTCCCCGGCAACCCGTCCAGCCCCACCGACGGCACTATGCGCCTCCAGTACTCCGTCAACAACGGTGCCAACTGGACGACGCTGACGGGCTACTCCAGCGGCAAGTCCATCGCGAGCAGCCTCTATTCGGCCCTCACGAGCGGCTCCCTGCTCCTGAGGATCCAGAAGTACGTCGTCGGCGACAACGGCAGCGAGTGGGTGCTCCTCGACGAGGAGGGTGTGGAGATAACGCGCAACGGACTCGACGGCAAGGGCGTGGAGTATATCTTCTTCGCCGACCCGGACTGGAACAGCTGGGACCGTACCGACGCCACCAAGCCGACCATCAACGACGTGGCCTCCCAGAGGCAGGTCGACGACTACTGCCCGTACACCAACGACGGACAGTACCAGTGGACGGACGAGCCGGTGGACGTCAGCGCGAGCATCAAGTTCGAGTTCTACGCCCAGCGCAAGAAGGTCAACGGCGTATGGCAGCCGTTCGGAGACGTGAACCTCTGGAACGAGCATATCGTGGACGGCACGTCGCCGTACATGATAGACCTGTCGAACGAGCAGAGCTTCATCAACTGCGACTCAGCAGGCAACGTCCTCTCCGGCAGCAGCTACGAGACCAGTGACATCATGCTCTTCCACGGCACGAACTACGCCTTCACCGACTTCAACATCACCATAACGCCGACGAACATCAAGTGCAACGGCAACAGCTCCGCCTTCACCCTCTCCGCACAGCAGAAGTCGACGGCCCAGAGCAACGGCTACTTCCGCCTCACGCCGAGCGATATATCGGCGAACTCCGCGGCGATAGCCGTGCGTGCCGTCCTCGCCACGAACTCGAGCATCGTCCTGACGGCCGTGTACAAGATAAACAAGAACAGCAACGGCGCCGCTGCGGAGCTGTACTCGCTGCAGCCGTCGCTGAACGTCGTCCACATGGACGGCACGTCGAACTTCATCGACACGTCGCTGGCCGTGCAGGTGAAGAAGACCGTCGGAGCGACGACCTCCACCCTCAGCTCGGCGTCGGACTACTCGAACAACGGCCTCACGCTGAAGTACTCGCAGGGGACGAGCAGCACGAAGAACGACTTCCCCAACGTCACCGGCTCGAGCACGGCGACGCTCTTCGGCAACGCCTCCTACATCACCCTCTTCCTCTACAAGGGCAACACCATCGTCGACAAGGAGCGCATAAACATCGTCGGCGACGGCAGGAGCAGCGTGCAGTACATCGTCGACCCGTCACCGACGACGGTCAAGTTCCAGTCCTCCGGCGACGGTGCGGCCTATACGCCTGCGAACGTCGAGGTGATCTGCGGCTACAAGAAGATCGACGGGGATGACATCTACGTCTATTCGGGCAGGACGATAGCGAACCTCGACCATATCTCCGACGAGAACTATACCATCGTCTTCCGGTGGCAGAAAGCCGACGGCACGTACACCAGCTGGGTGGTGCTGAACTCCTACCCGACAGGATCGTCGACGGGCATCGTCGTCGTACCGAACACGACGTCGTACATCGGGATAGAGTTCGCCATGACAAGTGCCATCGCCAACTCGCAGAGCATCTCCGACAGTAATATCGTCTCCCGCTACCTCGTGCCGATCCTCAAGGTCAGTGACGGCGACACCGGCGACCCAGGCCAGCAGGGACTCACCGGATGCCGTGAGCGCGTGTATGAGGTATACACTCCCAACATGACCTACTACAACCAGGAGGCCGCCACCTCGCCCGCCGTGAGGTACGTGGACTTCATGGTCAGGGAGGACAACATTCTCACCAGCGGCTACAGAGTGTACAAATGCGTAGACACCCATACGTCCGCCTCGACGTTCCGCACCGACCTCGCCAACGGCCACTGGGAAGAGGTGGACCTCAACCTCGGCTCCGCGTACTTCAAGTACCTCATTGCAAAGAACGCCACCATCAAGCTGCTGTCATCCACGCAGTTCACCGTCGTCGAGCAGGGAGTGCCGATAGCGGGGTTCGCCAATACACAGGTGCCGTTGTGGGTCGGCAACCAGACACCAGAGCAGGCGCCGTTCTACGTGACGAGGGCGGGGAAGCTGTATGCGACGGGTGCCGAAATCTCCGGTACAGTGAAGGCGAAGCTGTTCTATTCCCCCACAAAGGAATTGATAGACACTGATTTCACGAACAATGCCTACACCATCAATCCTGCGTCCAGCCCGGCCCACACCTTCATCCTGGACCACCCGTTTACAAGCCCGAACGGAGCGGATCTCACCATCAACCTGCCGAACGCCACCACCTATGACGGCCTTGAGCTGCAGTTCCTGCTGATAATGAGGACGAGGAGCCTGATGGACTCCGCCAAGCTGAGCGGGGCGCTGACATGGGGTGACGCCTTTTTCGGCGATTCGTCTTCGGCACATCTGCCTATCAACGAGCTTGTGACGATGAAGGCAATGGCGGGAAGGTGGTACTGCATCCAAGGTACGTTAAGCAGTTAAAAATCAAAAAACAACAGATATGAAGATTATAAGATGCAAGTGGTTCCCCCCGAAGGGATTCTGCGCCATCACCCTCGTATGGGTGATCATCGCAAGGGAAGGGTCGAAGATATCGGACAGGGTCGTCAATCATGAGAGTATCCATGTGAGGCAGCAGAAGGAGATGCTGATACTCTTCTTCCTCCTCTGGTACGGGCTGGAGTTCCTTGTGAGGCTCCTGCAGTACCGCAGCTGGGACGGCGCCTACAGGAATATCTCCTTCGAGCGCGAGGCCTATGCCAACGAGGGCGACGCCGGCTACCTCGGGAAGCGGCGCTGCTACTCATGGACCGGCTATCTCAGGGAAAGAAAGGAAACGGACATGCCGCCCGGCGGCAACAAATAACTGAGCATTATGGCAAATATTACACAACAGGACGTACTGAGCCTCTTCACCGTCATCGGCGCCATCAGCAACTCCGACCAGATACTGCTGCACGGCGCACAGGGCAACTCCGCCGTGAAGATCACCGCCGAGATCTTCCGTGCCTACCTGAACCAGGGGTTCACCATCACCATCAACCAGCAGGGTTTCTGGACCGTCGGCGGCGTCAGCACGGGCGTGCAGGCCACGCCGATGCTCCGCAACAGCAACGGCAACCTCCAGATGAGCACGAACAACGGCTACTCATGGACGACGCTCATCCCCGTCGAAGACCTCATGCCGACGCTGACGCAGGCACAGATAAACTCGCTGAAGCTGACGTTCAGCGACCTCACACAGAGCGACATCGAGACGCTGCAGGCCCCGGCCACCGAGGCCGCTGCCGACCTCAATGCCGTCAAGAGCCAGACGCTGGAGGCGAAGCAGGCCGCGGAGACCGCCGCCGGTGCCGCCAACGATGCGGCACGAGACGCCAACGCCGCCGTGCAGCTCGCCAGCCAGGCGAGGAATCTCGCCCTGCAGATCGTGCAGGACGCCTCATCGGCTGCCTATGACGCCTCCACCGCCGCCACTGCGGCCAATGCGAGGGCGCGGCAGATAGTGAAGATGGGGCAGTCGCACAACGACATCGAGCCCGGCCCGCTGTATGTATGGCAGGATCCCGTGACGGCCCTCGCCCTTGACAAGGTGGAGGGGCAGGTGGGGGTCCAGAACGAGTATAAGCTGCAGTTCACCGTCAGCGGCAGCGCCTTCACGCTGACAGGCACGCTGATGACAGGCGTGCGCTGGGTGGACGAGCCCGACTGGGAGGACGGCTACACCTACCAGGTGAGCATCGAGAACGGTCTGGGCATCGCTGCGGGCTGGGAGGCCGCAGGCTCATGACATCCTTCCGCCGCAGGCTCATGACGATGGTCGCCGCCGCAGGCCGTAACGTCCGTGCATGGTTCCACGGCCGGGGCTGGTTCTACGGCCGCGGCTGGTTCTACGGAAAAGACTAAACATCAAAAGATATGGCAAAGCAGATAATTATCAACGAGAACATCCCCGACATCGAACAGGCATGGGGAGGCAGGAACACGTCCGGGAGCACCCAGACGATCCTCGGCGTACCCGTCCCGGCGAACGCCGAATGGGGTATAGACTTCAGGAAGGTGGAGGCATGGCTCAAGGCGCAGATAGGCTCCAAGGCCGGCGACTTCCGCTTCTACAAGCCCGACGGCTCGAACTTCTTCACGCTGTACGCCTTCGCCACGAAGGCCGACGCGCTGGAGTTCGACAACGACCACGATCCTACGCATGCGGTGTCGTACCGCACGCTGGAGATATCCACGACGATGAGCGACAGCTATTCCGCACAGCTAGCCACGAGCCGCTCCGGAAGCTCCGCAGAGAGCCCGTTCGTCATCATGAGGGGTGCCGACTGGCTCGTCCCCGTACGCCTGATGGCGTGGAAGATACAGGCCGGGCAGTCGGAGAGGGAGTACATGACGGGCGTCACCACGACGGTCATCGTGGAGCGCTCATCCGACGGCACGAACTGGACGGAGGTGCGAACGGCCACCATCCAGACGACCGATGACGGCACCGCCTATCCCAGCAGCATCAACATCGGACAGTCGGTGGACACGGGTGCCGACGCGCAGTTCCAGGTACGCCTGCGCATCATACCGCTCCACTATACCGACGGCGGCGGCAATGACGCCACCCTCGGCGCACAGGCCGTCGTCATCCACGTCAGGACGGTGACGCTCTCCGTGAGCCTCGCCGACAACGAGTGGCAGCTGCCGAAGCAGGTGGCCTCCGGGGCACAGTCGCTGCCGGACATCAACTTCACCCTGCAGGGAGCGGTGGCGAAGACGCTGCACCTCCAGATAACGAACACGTCGGGGCTGGTGACCTACGACCAGACCTTCTCTGCCGGCACTGCCGTCGGCAACTACGCTGTGGCACCCTATGACTCCACGGGCACGATGGGCATCTGCAACAGCGGCGTCCATGAGCTGAAGGCATGGCTGACATGCTCCGACGGTGCGGGAGGCACGCTGACGAGCAGCGTCATCATCCACCAGGTAATGGTCGTCAACGCCGGCCAGCAGGCGGCGGCGCTCCTGCGGCGCGTGCTCATTCAGGGCATGGCCGAAAGCGTGGATAACTTCGTCCAGACGAAGATCTGCGACTATATGGTGTGGAACCCGAAGCTCGTCGGCGGCTCCATCCAGAACGACACGTCGGAGCAGGTGCACCTGACCTTCATCGTCGCCGACTCCTCCGACCTCTCCGACGAGCATGAGGAGTACCTGTCGCTGCCCGTCACCGTGACGCCCGGCGAGAAGCTCCAGCTCCTCGGCATCATGGAGGTGGAGTCGCAGACCGCCAGCGACAGCTATGACGCCTACCTGCATGCCGTCGCCCAGAACGGTGACACGCTGCTGCAGCAGGTGGAGTTCCTGACCATCGACAACACGGCGGGCTTCCAGCCCGTCAGCGGCGCCGTGTTCCAGCTGAACCCGAAGACGCGCAACAACGGCGAGCAGACGCCGCAGACGGTCGTCAACGCCCGCACGGGCGCCGTCGTGCCGAGCACGTGGACGGGGTTCAAGATGGACGACAGCGACGGCTACACCACCGACGAGGACGGCAACAAGGTGCTGCGCATCCCCGCAGGGCGCAGCCTGACGATACAGTATAACCCGTTCAACTGGTTCTATACCGCCCCGCAGGCGTCGAAGTCGCTGACGATGGACATTAACTTCCGCAACAGGAACGTGACGAACGAGAGCGACCCGATATTGCGCATAGCGGAGTACCAGAGCGAGCTGGACGCATGGCTCGGCCTCCTGCTGCGTCCCATGGACGGCACGATGGTCAGCGTGCTCTCCGGCGGCGTGGCCGGCGAGACGGACTTCCGCTGGGCCGAGGACAGGATCCAGCACCTGAGCGTCACCGTCACGCCCAACGTCCTTCCCAACGCCTTCGGCGAGTGCTCGTACAACAACGACCATGCGGCACGTATCAACAACACCATAAACCTCGTGAGGGTGTACATGAACGGCGTCATCATCCGCGAGCTGACGTACACCCCGGGCAACGCCACGGAGTTCTGTACCGGCGAGATGTCGAACGGCGGCATCGTCATCGGGCAGTCGGGAGCCGACATCGACATCTTCGGCATCCGCATCTGGCAGTCCGGCCTCTCCCCGCAGCAGGTGCTGCAG
>JAEEGL013070775.1_pt1 | contig 11284 bp, 11 predicted proteins | sample 9134231 | NCBI WGS metagenome assembly JAEEGL01 (sample SAMN16246548, study PRJNA631951) | gut metagenome | biome: gut microbiome; feature: rumen; material: fiber-attached | host: Bos | place: Iran: Karaj | collected 2018-10
ATATTTAAATTATGAAAATTATAAATAATTCTCAATTTTTATTTTTTCAATCCCATTATAATATGTAATTAAAATAATCAATTTTATTGATTTTTATTGATATATTCCAAAAATTGAATAAAATAAAAAAACACTTTCTATAAATGATTTTTTAGACTTGAATTAATAAAAAATTTAATAATATTTTCTGTTTATTTAAAAATAATTATTTTTTAACACAATACTTGACTTAAATAAAAGTTCAACAAACATATATATAAAATTTTTAAAAATTTAACAAAAAACAATAATAAAAATTTTTTTTTAAATCACTAAAATAAACATACTAAACAAAAAGAATTTAATTCACAATAAAAAAATAAAAAAAAAAATTAAAAAAAAATATAAAAAATCATATATATATATAAAAAAAAAAACAATGAACATCCTAAACACAAACGAAGAAACCGGAAAAGCAAACTGGACATATAACGAAAATCGTTATAACCGTGGAGGTCCCGGTCAACAATTTGACTACGCAGCATACAATGCTCGTGAATTAGCAAAAGCTCAACAAACAGGAGGAATATTAAAAACAAACGCAGAAAGTGGTTTAGAAAATTGGCAATGGGGAAACCAACCAAAACAAGCCCCTCCACCGAAAGATTATTTTGAGCAATATCAAAAAGAGCAATTAGGACAAGCAAAAAAGACCTCAGGTGGAATATTAAAAACAAATGCAGAAAGTGGTGCATGGAATTACGCATCTCATGAATATAAAGATCCAAATACAATAAATAGATTTAATATGGAACAACAATATCAAGGTAATAACACAGTACCATATCAAATTAATCAAGGTAATCAAAATGTTAAAGTTGAACAAAAAGTAGAAAATGGTCCTGGTGGTATAGTTAAAACAATAACAACAACTACTACTACATATAATAATAATGATAATAATACTTTTAAAGGTCCTATTAATTCATTTAGTGAAATACCTAAGGATGTTATTGAGAGAAGTAATTATGAGAGTCAAGTACAAAATGTTAAATTAAATGATGGGGTTTATTATAATCCTAAATATAATCATCCTATTATTGGTGAGTATACTTCTAGTAATTATAATCCTTTGAGATTTGGTACTGGGATTCCTGGACAGATTAAAATGATTAATGAAAATGTTAATTTTGGTATTAGTAATGTTAAGAATACGTCACAAACTTTTGTTAGTGATAATAATTATAATGTTGGGGATAATTCTGATATGAATTTTAATCAAAGTTCTAATGCTGGGAGTCCAGGACATGTTGGTGTACAGAAAATTGATACTCAGGAAAGTTTTGTTACTGAAGATGGGGTTAAGAAGAAAATTACTAAGGTTACTAAATATATGGATGATGGGGAGATTAAAACTGAAATTTATAAAACTACTCTTTAAATATTTTTTGGTTAATTTTTATTTTTTTTTTTTTTTTGAACTAGTTTTTTATAATTTAATGATTAAATAAAAAAGAAATCAGTTAAAAAATTTTTTTTTATTATTTTATGGAATTAGTTATTAAAATTAAGAATTTTGATTTATTGTTAATTTTATTTTTTTTTTATTTAAAGAATCTTCGAATATGATTTTCCTTAAATTTTTATTTTTACCAGGAGAAAAATTATTGTAAGTTATACTCATTATATTATCATTTAAAGTATTATTTTTATAATAAGATGAGGCTTCAGTATTAGAATTATTTTTAAAATATTTAATACTTTCATTTTTATTTCTAGTTTTAAAATTATCATTATAATCACTTTGTAATTTTATTCTATTATTTTTAACTTGTTCATCTTTTATACTATTAATAAATAATTTTTTCCTTTTTTTATTTAAATTGATTAAATTTTCATTAAAAGAATGTAATTTATTAAAATAAATACTAGGAATATTTTTCTCAATTACATTATATTTAGGATTATATTGTCCAATTTGTGGAAAAATTTTATGTTTATTTCTAACTTCTTGAATTACCTTTGATTTATCTTCATCTTGTCTATTAATTTTAATTATATTTAAAATCTTTAATGGAATAATTTTCTTTTCAATATTAGGTTGATCAAAAATATTTTCTTTACCATAAAGTTTAGTATATTCATCACTTTTTCTATTTAATAATTCTTTATTAATAGGCTTTGTCTTTGAAATAAATTTATTTATATTTATTTTTTTACTTAATTTATCTAAATATTTTTGCATTGTCAATTTAATTGGAGGTTGGTATTTTCTAAATGTTAATTCATTACTTCTTATAAAGAAATCGACACTACTAAATTTAAATTCTCCTCTTAAATGTTTTGCAGCATTTGACAATTGAGATTTTGCTTCAAGGGCTCTCATTTCATCAATTTCATTTTCCATTTTTTAATTAAACAATTAATTTTATAATGAAAATATTTCATAATATTTATAATAATTAATAATACATAAATTAATTTTTTTTTATTTTTCTATTAATTTATTTGTATTGTCTATATCTAGTTTTCTAAAACTTTTTTCATTTTTATTTTTTTCATATATAAATATTATAACTGGAATTACAATTAATATTAATGCAATTATTCCAATAATTATAATATAGGCTGTATAATTTTCTTTATTTTCTTTAATTTTTATTTCATTTTGTTTTATATCAAAAATAAATGTATTATCAAGAAAAGCAGGTATACCTAAAATTATATTTTTAATATTATTATTTTGAACAATTTTACAAATATATTTTCCATTAGCTTTTTCAAAATAATGTCTAGGATTTAATAAAATTGGATTTGTATTATTATAATATAAATAAATTTTTTCAAATTTTGATATGTCTGTAATTTTTTCATTACAAACAAAAATAGAAATATTTTCTTCTTTTATAATTTCACATTCACCTTCACTTTGTTCATATAATCTATATAAAATAAAAAATCCAATCTCATAAGGAAATTCAATTAAAGGATTAATAACAGAAAAATAAGCAAATGTATTAAATGGAATTGGTGTATTTGAACCTATACCAATACTTATATTTATAATATTACATTTCCATTCATCATCAGTGATATTAGTAGTATGATTAAAATTATTTGAACTCTTACATATTGAATAATTAACATTATTATCTATATTCTCATCTAATAAAAAATTTCCTTTTAAATTGTTATTTTTATCTTTAGTCAAATCAAAACTAAAATTTGATTTGATATTAAAGAAATGTAAAAATGATAATTTACTATTGTTTGTTTGAGGATCATTTTTTTTTAATCCTATAATTCCATCCACTAATATTTTATCAATCGATGTATTATTTTCTTCTAATAAAATAAATCCAAATTTTTCATTTGATATATCTTTATCTTTAACTTCATTAATCATAATTTTATCTAAACCAACATTACCTTTTAATATTTTATTTTGATAATTAAAAAATAATGTTTGATTTGTAGAATTAAAAGTATTTGATTTTTCTTTATTAAAAAATTTATTAAAATATTCACCTGTACCATCTAAAAATGTATGAAAATAAGTTGTTTCTAAAGCCATATTAAAACAATCTTTTGGTGTTCCAAAACAAGTATATAATAATGGTATATTTACACTTAACTTTTGTAATAGTAATGATTGTTTGATTGTAGATGTTATTTTTGGAATATTATTCGATATATTTAAACCTATATTTAATTGAAATGAAATTTGAATTGATAATAAAAAAAGTAATACGAACATTATAATTTAAAAAAAAAAAATAAAATAAATAATTATAAAAAAAAAATATAAAAAATATACATTCAATATTTTTAAATAACATTCAAATTCAATTAAAAAATAAAATTGTAATTTAATACCTTCCATAAAGAACTGTTAAATCAGCAATTTTATTTGCTAATTCATCATTATATTCTCCAGGAAGAGCTCTCCAAGTCCAATTTTTCCCATTCATAACTCCAGGTGTATTAATTCTTCCTTCACTCCCAATACCAATATAATCTTGAATAGTTCCAACAAATAAATTACTAACAGTAGCAAATCCAGTTCTAATAAGAGGCCATCTTAAATTATCCCCAGGATTTAATCCAAGAAATCTTTCAGCTAATTTCCTATCTTCAGCATTTAATGCTTTTTGCCATCCTTCAACAGTATCATTATCATGAGTACCAAGATAACAAACAGTATTCTTCTCATAACCAAAAGGTAAATAATCAGATTGTTCTCTTGAATCAAAAGCAAATTGTAATAATTTCATACCAGGATACCCAGAATAATTTCTTAAATCTAAAACATCCTGAGTTAAATAACCTAAATCTTCAGCAATAAAATTAATATTAGGTAATTGATCATGTAAAGCTTTAATAAAATCTTTATCAGGTCCTTTAATCCATTTTCCATTACGTGCAGTTTTCTCACCATAAGGTACAGAATAATAAGCTTCTAAACCTCTAAAATGATCAATTCTAATTGTATCAAATTTCTCACTTGTAGCTTTTAATCTCATAATCCACCATTTAAAATTATCTTGTTTCATTTTATCCCAATTATATAATGGATTACCCCATAATTGACCATCAGCAGTAAATGCATCTGGTGGTACACCTGCTACTGCAGTTGGATAACCATCATTATTTAATTGAAAGTTTTCTGGTGATGCCCATGTATCTGATGAATCTAATGCTACATATATTGGTACATCTCCTATTAAATGTATACCTTTTTCATGACAATAATTACGTAATTTTACCCATTGTTCATTAAATTTAAATTGTAGAAAATATTGAAATTCTATATCTCTTTTTAATTCATTTTTATATCTTTCCATTGATTGATGTTCACGTAATTTTATTTCTCTTGGCCATTCAGTCCATGATTTATGATTAAAATGATTTTTTAATGACATGAATAATGCATAATCATCTAACCAATATTTTTCTGTGTTTATAAAGTGATAATATGCATCATTTGGTTTAAATCTTTCAAAAGCTTTTCTTAATATTTTATTTCTTTCTATAAATAAATTACCATAGTTTACATATCTTGGTGTTTCACCCCAGAATATGTTTTCTACTTCATTTTTATTTAATAAATTTTCATTTATTAAATAATCTAAATCAATTAAATAATGATTTCCTGCAAATGAGGAAAACACTTGATATGGTGAATCACCGAAACTTGTTGGTCCTAATGGAAGTACTTGCCATTCTCTTTGTTTTGCTTTTACTAAAAAATCTACAAATTTATATGCTTCATCTCCTAATGTTCCTATTCCGTATTTACTTGGTAATGATGTTATATGCATTAATATTCCACTACGACGCTTTTTTCCTTTTTTTTCTGATGGTTTGTCTTCTTTTAATTTACGCAAATGATGACATTCTGTTGAGAAAAGGAGAATTGTTATTAAAATGAATTTTGTGATTTTGGACATTTTATATTTAATTTTTTTTTAATTTATATTATATTATTTTTTTTGATTGGGGGAAGATTAGGAAATTTAATTGGTTTTTTTTAAATAGAAGTTTTTTATTAAATTATGATATTTATATTTTTTATTCATTTAATTTTTTATGAGATTTATTTTGAGAGTTTTATTTATTTTTTCTTTATAATATTTTATTTCATCTTATATTTCAAATATCTTTAAATAGTTAATTTTTACTTTTTAAATCATTAAAAAATAATAAAAATATTCTGTAATAAAATAGATAAATTTTAGTTATTTTATATTTTAAATAATTTTAATTATATATGTTTAATAAAGAAATAAATAAAAAAAATTAAAAAATGAATTTTCAACCTAAAACAAAAGATGATATGGTAGTAACATGGGATATTATGTATCAAACAAGTAAAGAAGTTTTATCAAGTTTAACAACAAGAAATATTGAATTAAGTGATCCTTCACTTGAAGAAAAATTATTTAAAATAACTAAATATTTTTCATCTTTAAAAAATGAATGGATAGAATATTCAATAGAAGAACAAAAAAAAATTTTTTTAACATATTGTCAAGATACTCCTGAAAATAATGAAAAATTTAATAATTATTTAAATTTAGTTTGTCCTCCGAGGAAAGTAGCTCCTAAAAATTATAATTAAAAGTATTTTTTTATAAAACTTAAAAAACATTTAATAAGTTATAATTAATTTCATATATATATAAATAAATTAATTTTTTAAATTTTGAATTTTAATTATTTTACATTAAATGAATATTGATGGAAATATATTAGAATATACTGGTGAAAATATTAATTTATTAGATACAATTGAAATTGATGATTTAAATTTAGGTAAAAATGAAAATAATAAAAATAAAAATCTTAATTATAGTCCATTTAAAGGTAAAAATTTAAGAGAAAAATTATATGATATGCATTCAATAAAGAATTTAAGAATTAATACTAATGAAAAAATTAAGAAGAAATCTTCTTCAAAGCCAAAACCAAAAATAAATAATTCACATTTTATATCAAATAATAATAATATTATTGATGCAAAAGATATATTAAATAAAAAAAAGGAAATAATTGATAATGAAAAAACAGAAGAAATTGATAATGAAAATAAAACTAATATATCAAAAAAAGAAATTAATCCTCGAATTCAAAGATTATATGAAGATTATAATAAAAGAATAGAAAAACAAAAAAAACTAAAAACTCAATATGATAATGAAGAAGTAAAAAAATATCCATATACACCTCACATAAATAAAAAAAGTAGACAAATTGTAACATCAAATCCTAAATTAAATATTCCAATTCAAAAAAGAACAAATGAAATAATTCAAGAAACAAATGAAAAAATTTCAAATATGAAAAATAATATATCAACGAATCCAACATTTAATCCAAAAATTAATAATAATTCAAATATTAATAAAACAAATAATGAAGAAAATGTATTTGATAGATTATATGAATCAAAAAATGGAGTTCAAACAGAAATAGAAAAATTTCTTGAAGCAGAAAAAAAATTAAAAAATAGAAAAAGAACATTAACAAAAGAAGAAAAAGAATGTTCATTTCATCCTCAAACATACTCAAATATAAATGATAATTCTCAATTTGATTTAAATAAATTTATAGAAAGACAAAATGAATATTTATTTCAGAGTCATTCAAAAATGTATAATTTAAAGAAAAAATTAGAAAAATCAGAAAAAGAAAAATTAACATTTAATCCAGATACTTCATATACATCTACATCAAATGCAGCAATAAAAATTGATGTTCAAAGACAAGGAGAATCTTTATTACAAAAATTAGATAGAATGACTTATGAATATATAGAAAATAAAGAGAAATTAAAACAAAATTTAGATTCTTATTATAATAATTTTAGTTTTTCTCCTGAAATAAATTATAATTATAATGGGAATTATATTTTAAGAAATTCAATTAATTTATGTAATAAAAGTTTTTCAAATTATCCAAAGAAAGTTTTAAATAAATCTTTATCTAGTGATAAAATAATTGTTAATAAGAAAAAATATGTTAATCATAAATATGATTATGTTGTTTCTAGATATTTTTTTGATAATGATTTAATTAAAAGAATTGATGATAATAGAAATAAAAAAATAATTAATAACTTAAAAAAAAAAGAAGAGAAAGAAATGGAAGAATTAAAAGAATGTACTTTTACTCCTCAAATAAATAAAAGTTTTGATTTTAATAATATTGCTGAAAAAAATAATAATTATTCTCAAATAAAAGGAGAAAATTCTTATACACAATTACAAAAGAAAAAAATATATTATGAATCTATTAATAATATGAATAATAATTACAATTATAATAATTATAATAATTCAGAAAATTACAATGTGAATAATTTTTATTGAAATTTTTTTTTTACTTATTTATTTTTTTTCCATAATTTATTTATTTTTTAAAAAGTTTATATGATATTGTTATTTTTATGATAAAATTAAAAAATTATAATTTATATTATAATTAAAAAAAAAAATAAAATAAGAGTTTTAAAATATGCTAATTGTAAAATTTGGAAAAGAATATATTGTAAATGAACAAATACAATTTAATCAAATTCAACATGATAATCATGAATTCAACAATTCTCATCAGCAAAATAATGATCAAAATAATCAAAGTGATAATAGAATAAAAGCAGTTCCAAAAATAAAGTTAAGTGACAAATTAACTTTGATAAATGAAAAAATTAAAACATTAAGTCATAAAAAAAATAGTTTAAATCAAATTACTACAAAATATTTTTCAAACAATTATTCTGTAGATGATATTAAAAAAGATATTGAAGAAATTGAAAAATCATTAAATGAAAATAAAAAAGAAATAGCATCTGAAAAAAAGAAATTTAATGATATTATTTTAGAAATTGATAATGTTAATGAGGACGATGTAAGAAAAGTAATAAATGCAAATGATAAACAAGAAGGAAAAGAAATTGATGAAATTATTTTAAATTACATAAAGAATCATAAACAAACTTTTATAGGGAAAATAAATTAAAAAAATGAATAATAATTAAATAGTTATTTTTTAAAACTTATTTATTATTAAATTCACATTTAAAGATTTTTATAATTTGAAAATCTTTCAACAAATTTATTCATTTTAAAAATAATCGAAATTAGTATGTGAAATACTTTTTATCTTCTCATTATTATTGAACATTTAATAGAAATAATTTTTATAAAAAAAATAAAATTTTGAATTTTTTACTTATTTTAATTATTTTAAATTTTCTTAATTATAAAATGTCAATTAGTCAATTATTTTTTTTATCAAATAGAGGTGATATAATAATATTTAGAGATTTTAGAAAAGATATAAGTAAAAAAATAAACGATATTTTTTTTAGAAGAGCAAATCATTATTTATCAGAAGAAGAACTTCCTCCAATATTTAATGAAGAAGGAGTAAATTTTGTATTCTTAAAAAAAAATGAAATTTATATAGTTTTAGCAACTTTAGATAATCCAAGTCCAGTATATTATATAGAAATATTAAATACATTATTAAAAGTAATAAAAGATGAATGTGGAATTTTTACAGAAGAATCAATTAGAAAAAACTATGTTTTAATATATGAAATAATTGATGAAATGTTTGATTTTGGTTATCCACAATTATCATCAACTGAAGAAATAAAATCTTTTGTTTTTAATGTTCCAATTATGATGATGGAAACTAATATAATTTCATCATTTAATAATTTTATTAATAAAAAAGTTAAATCTGGAGAATATATAAAAAAACCAATTAGTCAACTTGTTGAGAAAAAAACAAATGAAATTTTTGTTGATATTATTGAAAAAGTTACTATATTATATAATTCAAGTGGTTCACTTATTAATTATGGTATTGATGGTTGTATTCAAATGAAAAGTTATTTAAAAAATAATCCTGAATTAGAAATTGTATTAAATGATAATATTAAAATTGGAAATCCTTCTAAAGATAATAATTTTTCTTCTTTTAATTATATTAATGATTGTAATTTTCATCCAAAAGTAAATAATAAAAATTTTGAAAATACTAAAAAATTATATATTATTCCACCTGATGGTGAATTTATTTTAATGAATTATAGAGTTACAAATGAATTTCCTCCTCCTTTTAAAATATATGCTAATGTTGATGAAGAAGATTATAAATTGATTTTAAAAATAAAAATTCAATGTAATTTTATTCAAAAATATTATGCTGGAAATGTTTTTATTAAATTTAATGTACCAAAAAATACAAGTAATGTTTATTCTCATATAGAAAAAAATAAGAATTTAATTAATACATTTGATTATAATCAAGGTGAAAAAATTTGTTCTTGGTTTATAAAAAAAATAAATGGAATATCTGATAGTGAAGGAACTTTTAATATTTCTCTTTTAGATAATAATATTAGAAAAGCTACTAAAGAATTAGGACCAATTACACTAACTTTTGAAATACCAAATTTTAATTTAAGTAATTTAGATATTAAACAATTAAATATATTAACAAATGATAAAAAATATAATCCTAAAAAATGGATTAGAATTGTAACAAAAGCAAATTCATATGTAATAAGAGTAGTATAATATTATTAAATGATTTAAATTATCTAATATTTAACATTTAATTAAAAAATTATATTTATAAAACACTTTTTTTCATTTTATATATAAATTATATCAATATAAATATTTACTACAATTTAAAGAATTTACATTTCTTATTAAACACAAAAAACTTAATTATAGAGAAATGATAGAAAATTCAAAGAATAAAAAAGATTTAAAAAAAATTTTTCAACCTTTGGAAAGAAAATTAAATTTTAATAAATATAATATTTCTAAATTACTCAAAAAAAATTGTGAAATTATTAGAAAATATAAAACCAAATTAAAATTAACTACAATTCAAATTATTTCAATTTTTGGAAAAATAATAAAAAAACAATTTATAAAAAATAATTATGATGAAATTAATATCAATAAATATAATTTAGATAATTAAGGAATTGAAATTTTAAATTATGCTATAAATAATTTAGAAGGAATAAAAAAAATAATTTTATCAAATAATTTAAAAAAAAACTATTTCTTAAATTAATAATTTTATAAATGTAAATAGAATGTATTTAAAAATATTAAATTTATCTTATAATATTTTTGATGATAAATTTGGAATATAATTATTTGATAAATTACAAAAAAATTGTCCTGATTTATAATTTTAAATTTATCTGGAAATTGAACAATTTTCTTCAGCTTAGACATATTCATCATAATCTTTATCACTACATTCAAGCTCAACTACTTTACAAATAGGTTGCTGGTTATGTAATATTCCATACACAAAATAGCTTAGAAACATGATCATCAGTCCAATTCTCTCCTAAACTAGAATGATCAAATGGTTTATCAGAACATGTCCCTTTTTCTTGAATCCAAGTATATGTTCCATTGAATGTTTCTTTTGAAGTCTTTGTTTTACAATTAGTGGCATATTCTTCTGCTGTAGTTGTTTATCATTCACAATTATTTGTTGTATATGATGCACATTCTGCTTTTGAGTGAGCAGAACATTCATCATTAATGAATAAATAAATTATTATTGAACATGTGACATTTTTTTTTTCTTTTTTTTTCATTTTTTCTTTTATATTTATAATTATATATTAATATATATAATATGTATATTTCATTTTTATTAAAACAAATACATTTTAAAATTTGATTTTTAAAATTATTGTTTTATTAATTCAATTATTAATTAATATTTAGGCTTTATAAATTTTTTTAATTCTTTG
>JAEEGL013443808.1_pt1 | contig 11284 bp, 10 predicted proteins | sample 9134231 | NCBI WGS metagenome assembly JAEEGL01 (sample SAMN16246548, study PRJNA631951) | gut metagenome | biome: gut microbiome; feature: rumen; material: fiber-attached | host: Bos | place: Iran: Karaj | collected 2018-10
CAAATTGCTTCGGTGGTTCGAATCCACCGCCATCCATTTTTTTATTGCAAAAATGCAATAATCAACATAATGCGTACGAGGTACGGATTTATAATGACGCGGGGTGGAGCAGTCTGGAAGCTCGTCGGGCTCATAACCCGAAGGTCATAGGTTCAAATCCTGTCCCCGCTACTATTTGCCTAGATAGCTCAGTTGGTAGAGCAGAGGACTGAAAATCCTCGTGTCGTTGGTTCGATTCCGACTCTAGGCATCTTTTTTTTATTAATCTGATAATTGATAATGTAGAAGCTAAGACTCAGGAAACAAATTGTTTACTGAGTTTTTTTATGTTTTTAATATTATTTTAGTCTTTATGTGATACTATTATAAAAATGCGGTTTTTGATTACGAACATAAACAACTTTTCAATTTGTATCTTATTAGATTAAAAAAGGAAAACTATGCATAGATTAGATAAGGAAGATAGAGAGATCATAAAAAAGGTATTGGATGTTAAGGGATATGATCCTGAGGACTTTGACCCGGATCTTCTTAGTGAGATGGAGGATGATCCGGAGTACAGAGAGCTGCTTAAGCAGTATGCTGAGGATATTCTTACATCCGAGAAGTTTCTGAGCCTTAAGAATTTTATTCAGCATGGAAATGTTACAGTTTACGAGCACTGTATCAATGTGACTTTGTGCGCGATAAAGCTGAACAGAAAGCTTGGTATTCACGCTAAAGAGAAGCAGCTGGTTAGAGGAGCTCTTCTTCATGATTACTTCCTTTATGACTGGCATAACAGCGAGGCTCCGGGGAACATTCATCCAAAGCTTCATGGCTTCTACCATCCGGGAATCGCAGTAAAGAATGCTACAAGAGATTTTTCACTCTCAGAGAGAGAAATAGATATAATCAGGAAGCATATGTGGCCACTTACAGTTGATCCGCCGCGCTGCAGAGAGGCGTGGGTTGTATGTATGGCCGATAAGTATGCATCAACACTTGAGACTCTTAAGTTAAAGAAAGGAAAGATCAGAGTTAATTATGCCTGATATTTACCAGGAGCTTATAAATCTATCCGACAGTGCTATGTATCCATTTCATATGCCGGGACATAAGAGAAATCTTGAGAGCACCCCGATGAAGGGTGCTTTTCGTTGTGATATTACAGAAATTGATGATTTTGACAATCTTCATGATGAATCTGGCATTATTCTTAAGGCTCAGGAGCGGGCGAACAGGCTCTATGGAGCGGAAAAGACATTCTTTTTAGTAAATGGAAGTACCTGCGGAGTATTAAGCGCACTTTCAGCTGTTGTCCCGGAAGGAGGGTCTGTACTGGCTGCCAGAGGTAGTCATAAATCCTTTTATCACGCAGCATATTTAAGACATTTGAATATTGTATATCTTCCTTATAAAGAAGATGCGAGGTATGGTATTCCTGATAGTTATAACTGCGAGGACGTTGAAGCTGCTCTGAAACAATATGATGAAAAGCTTAAGTCCGGAGAAGTAGAAGAATCTCAGAGCATAAAAGCTGTATTTATTACTTCGCCAACCTATGAAGGTAAGTGCTCTGATATAGAAGGCATTGCAAAAATCTGTCATCAGCGCGGGATAGTGCTTATTGTAGATGAGGCGCATGGAGCGCATTTTGGATTCTATAAGGGAATCCCGGACAGTGCTGTCCATCAGGGGGCAGATATTGTTATTCATTCTGTTCATAAGACGCTGCCGGCCATGACCCAGACTGCACTTTTGCATGTTCAGGGTAAGCTTGTTGATACAGGCAAAGTAAAGAGGTTTCTTAGGATATATCAGTCCAGCAGTCCGTCTTATGTGCTTATGTCTTCTATTGATCTTGCTATGAAGGAAATAGAAGAAAAGGGAGAAGAGTTTTTTGAAAAGCTCCTGAAATACAGGGAAAAGATACAGAGGGAAACTTCGAAATGCAGATTTCTTGAGGTTGTAGGCATAAACGACATAGAAGATGCTGCTAAAGTCATGATTTTTGTCAAGAAACACGCCATGACAGGACAGAGGTTATATGATATACTTCGTGAGGATTATGCGTTGCAGCTGGAAATGGCAGGAGAATACCATGCACTTGCCATCATCACCGGTTGGGACAAAGAAGAAGGTATAAACCGTCTGATCTCTGCAATCTGCGAAATTGATGAGAGGCTAGGCGCCAAGTTAAAAGAGGACTCTTCAAAGAATAGTTCTATGCCAGTTATGAATGAGACTGAGATTTCAGAGTTTGAGATAACTGAGACAAAAGAACAGGCAGATACTAAGCAGTCAGATACTACGGAAAAAACTGCTGATCGGGGAGTTGGATTAAAGCTTCCCGAGGTTAAAATACCTCTCTACAAGGCCTGGGACGCAGAGTCCAATGAGATTGAGATCGAAAAAGCTGAAGGAAATATTTCTGCTGAGTTTATCAATCTATATCCGCCCGGAATACCGATAGTTGCTCCGGGAGAAGTTTTTGATGCTTCAATAATTGCAGATATAAAAAGATATTATAAAGAAGGTATGAATCTGCAAGGCGTAAGAATCGATGAAGCAGGCAAAATTCTTATTAAACTTATAACCTCATAAAATTCAGTATGTATTCTTAGATACAATTACAGAAACACGCATTTACTGCGGGTTTCGTGAGAACATGATTCAGGTGGCAAACAAGCCCTTCGACGTAAGTCGACTGGAATTGGCTTGTTTGCAGATATCTTGAATGACTCATTCAAGATATCATACATGAGGTTAATAATCACCGAGTGGCCATAATTATAAACATGCATTGATATTCACAAGATGGTAGTATGGTCATCATGAGAGATAGATATTTCTGGGGAATAGCAGTTTAGGAAGGAAAGATATGCGTAAGACCAAAATAATTTGTACTATAGGACCTGCAAGCGAGAGCGAGGAGAAGCTGAGGGAGATCATGCTGGCAGGCATGAACGTTGCGAGATTTAATTTTTCTCACGGCTCACATGAAGAGCACAAAAGAAAGTATGACAGAATAAGGAAGCTTAGAGATGAGCTTGAACTGCCTGTGGCAGTTATGCTTGATACAAAAGGACCTGAGATCAGACTTAAGGATTTTGCCAACAAGAAGGAAGAGCTTGAGGCAGGCCAGAAGTTTACTCTTACTACAAGAGATATTATGGGAACAAAGGATGAGGTCGCTATTACCTACAAGAACCTTACCAATGATCTTCATCCCGGAATGACAGTGCTTATCGATGACGGACTTATCGAGCTTAAGGTTGAAGAGATTACAGGGGAAGACATTATCTGTACTGTAGTTAATGGCGGACCTGTTTCAGATAAAAAGGGTGTAAATGTTCCCGGAGCTGAGCTCACAATGCCATATCTTAGTGAGCAGGATAAGAGCGATATCATTTTTGGCTGCGAACAGGGTTTTGATTTCATCGCTGCTTCTTTTGTAAGGACAAAAGAGGACGTGCAGGATATCAGAAAGATCCTCAAAGAGCAGAACAGCCAGATGAAGATCATTGCAAAGATTGAGAGCACACAGGGAATCAACAACCTTGAGGAGATCATCAAGGAAGCTGACGGTATAATGGTAGCAAGAGGAGATATGGGCGTTGAGATTCCTTTTGAGGATGTACCGGTTATTCAGAAGAAGCTAATAAAGCTTGCTGAGGCTGAGGGAAAATATGTTATCACAGCAACACAGATGCTTGATTCAATGATCCACCATCCACGTCCAACCAGAGCAGAAGTAACTGACGTTGCCAATGCTATTTATGACGGAACAACAGCGATCATGCTTTCCGGAGAGACTGCTTCAGGAGATTATCCTGTTGAGGCGGTTAAGACAATGGCAAAGATTGCTGAGCGTACTGAGGCTGACATAGATTATGTAGGAAGACTTCATAAGAGAGACTACGCTCCTATTGATTCAACTACAGCTATTTCACATGCGACCTGCAATATTGCAGCAGAGCTTAATGCTGATGCAATCCTTACAGTAACAATGTCAGGATTCACAGCAAGCATGGTTTCAAAGTATAAGCCAAACTGTCCAATCATCGCATGTGCGATCAATCCGACAATCTGCAGACAGGCTAATCTCATGTGGGGCGTTACACCTCTTCACATCAGACAGGAAGATACAGCGGATGAGCTTTTCAAGGAGGCAATCAACTCTGCGAAGAATGCCGGATATCTTAAGGCAGGAGACAAGGTTGTAATTACAGCAGGAGTTCCTCTTGGAATTCCAGGCAGAACCAACATGGTTCGTGTCGAAGAGCTGTGATAACCATTTAAGTATGACTTCTTAGATGAAATTACAGAAATCCGCACTTGCTGCGGGGTTCCAATGAACAAGCATTAGTAAGCCTATCAAAGGATATAAGTAGCCTTGGATTACTATTCAGGAACTACGAGAAGATAAATTATTAAGGTAGTAGAATTATGGGGAAGATATTTCTTTTAATGGGAAAGAGCACGTCCGGTAAGGACACGATCTACAAGTCGCTTATAAAAAATGATGCTCTGAAACTTAAGATGGTGGTGCTTTATACAACAAGGCCTATGCGCGACGGAGAGACTGATGGGGTTCAGTATTTCTTCAAGACCGAGGAGGAGTACCAGAAGCTTAAGGCAGATAAAAAGATTATAGAAGAGCGCACATATCATACAAATTATGGACCCTGGCGCTACTTTACAGCTGATGATGGTCAGCTTGACCTAACGACCGGAAACTATCTGGTGATTGGAACTTTAGAGTCATATTGCTACACAAGGGACTATTTTGGAAACGAGAATGTGGTTCCGCTTCTTATTGATGTGGATGCAAGGATCCGTCTTGAGAGGGCCATGCACCGCGAAGCGAAGCAGGAGCATCCAAAGTATGATGAGATGTGCAGGCGATTCCTTGCTGATGAAGAAGATTTTTCTGAAGAAAAGATTGAAGCAGCAGGAGTTACTAATCGATTTTTCAATAACACAGAGATCGAGAGCTGTATACAGGAAATAACTGAGTATATCAAGAGTTTTATATAATAAGAAACAAAAAGCTGTGCAACGAAAAATATTGATTCGGGGCACAGCTTTTCAATATTTAATGTTATACACCGAGCATTACAAATAGGCCGACAGCTACCATAAGAATTGGATGGATCAATTCTTCAAGGGATATGGCACGATTGATGCTTTATAATATATAATGATATAGGTGCCAAAAGTCAAAAACGCGTACATGCTTGCATGTTAAGCATTTTGACTTTATGACCCGAACAAATATGAGGAATAAGCAATTTACGTAGTAAATTAGCGGTTTCCGAATATTTGCAGAATTGCGAAAATGACTTTAGTCATGGAGCAATTCGTATATCATATGGTGTCAAAAGGTACTTTTGACACCTACATCATATAATAGTTTCAGAAGAACTTTGATTTGGAGGGCGTTTTATGGATATTAAGATCAGTAATATCACACCTACCAATCAGCCCCTTGCACCTGAGCAGGCTCAGGAGGCCAATGGGGATTTTAAGTTTGTGCTCACAAGTAAGCTGGAAGATACCGGTCTGGCTGAGCGCCTCAATCTGATGCTTGAGGATATTGTTCAGCAGGGCGATCGCATAAAAAAGCGTAATGATATTAAAGATATGCAGCGCTATCGCATTCTTATCAAGGACTTTTTGAACGAAGTTGTGACAAGGTCACATGAGTTTTCAAGAGAGAATTTCCTGGACAGGAAGGGACGTCACAGAGTTTACGGAATCATCAGACAGGTGGATGATGAGCTGGATGCGCTGGCCAGAGAGCTTGTGAAGGATGAAAAGGACAATATTGCTATTCTGGCTAAGATAGGACAGATACAGGGGCTTTTGCTGGATATATTCACCTGATGAACTACGATTCTGCCGGAGGCTCTTATAAATATAAAGAAAGTGGCTACAATAGGAGAAGGGGCACAATGGCAGATTTTTCCGATATAATAGATCAGCAGCAGATGAAGGAGCATATGCAGAATGCTCTGAAAACAGGCAAGGTTTCTCATGCCTATATCATTTCCGGCGAGAATGAGTCGGGAAAAGAATTCATTGCCAGGATTTTTGCTAAGGCATTACAATGCCAGAACAGACAGGAAAAGGGCAGATACATTGAGTCCTGTAACGAATGCCCATCCTGCGTCAAGGCACTTTCTGAGAACCATCCGGATATCATAACAGTTACCCATGAAAAACCAAACAGCATAGGTGTAGATGACATCAGGCAGCAGCTGCGTGATGATGTAGTTATACGTCCCTATGAGAGCGACTATAAGATATACATCATTCCTGAAGGGGAAAAAATGACTGTCGCGGCCCAGAACGCTCTTTTGAAAACACTCGAAGAGCCCCCGGCCTACATAGTCATGATCATTCTGACCAACAACCTCAATGCATTTTTGCCGACCATCCTCAGCAGATGTATTGTTCTTCCGATGAAGCCCGCACAGGATGATTCCATCACGAAGTTTCTTATGGAAGAGTGTAAGATTGTGGATTACAAGGCTATGGTCTGCGCTTCTTTTGCCAGAGGAAATGTGGGAAAGGCCATAAGTCTTGCCTCGAATGAGCGCTTTGAGAATCTGAAAAACGACACTATCGAACTGATTTCAAAGCTGAAGAACCTGGAAATCGTAGACATATTGAATCGTGTACACGCGATCCTTGAGCCTGATGAGGGAGAGGAAAAGAGCGCGAAGAAGGGAATAGACCCAAGGCGACTTGAGGATTTTCTTGATGTGCTGCTGTTTCTGTTCAGAGATATGCTGGTTTATAAGGCGACAGAGGACTCTGCTCACTTGATTTTCACTGACAAGGTATCGTATATTAGTAGTGTTACGAAAAATTGCACCTACGAGGGCATTGATTGTATAATAAAGGACATGGAAACGGCGAAAAATCGCATCAATTCCAATGTTAATATAGATTTGGCTTTGGAGCTTTTGCTTCTGGGCATTAAGGAGCATTTATGACAAGAGTTATCGGTGTAAGATTCAGATCAGCCGGAAAGATATATTTCTTTTCACCGGGAAAATATGAGATCAAAAAAGGTGATCACGTAATCGTTGAGACAGCAAGAGGCGTTGAGTATGGAACGGTTGTGGGTGAGCCCAGAGATATACCGGATGAAGAGGTTATCAAGCCCCTGAAAGCAGTACTCAGAACTGCCAGCACCAAGGATGATGAGCAGGAGAGGACCAACAGAGAGAAGGAAAAAGAGGCTTTTAAGATCTGTCTTGAGAAGATCAGAAAGCATAATCTCGAGATGAAGCTCATCGATGCAGAGTATACTTTTGATAACAACAAGATCCTTTTTTACTTTACTGCTGATGGAAGAATCGATTTCAGAGAGCTTGTAAAGGATCTTGCAGCTGTATTTAAAACAAGGATAGAGCTCAGACAGATCGGTGTAAGGGATGAGACCAAGATCATCGGTGGCTACGGCATTTGCGGAAGACCGCTTTGCTGCCACTCATATCTTTCAGATTTTGCACCGGTTTCTATCAAGATGGCCAAGGAGCAGAGTCTTTCCCTTAATCCAACCAAGATTTCCGGTGTTTGCGGAAGACTTATGTGCTGCCTTAAGAATGAAGAGGATGTTTACGAGGAGCTCAACCGCAAGATGCCCGGAGTTGGCGATTTCTGTAAGACTAAGGATGGCCTTGAGGGTGAGGTTTCAAGTGTCAACATTCTTCGTCAGACACTGAAGATTCTTGTTGATGTGGACGATGAGAAGGAAGTTCACGACTATAAGCTTGAGGACATCGAGTTCATCCGCAAGAAGCAGAAGAAAAAGAACAATGGTAAAAAGAGCGCCCAGGAAGCTGAGGAGATCAAGGAACTGGAGGCTCTTGAGAAGAAAGAGAAGCAGGAAGGAAAGTCAAAGCTTGGGGACAATTAACCTAAAGCCCGGTGAGCGACTGGACGATCTTCAGAGAAACGAATATAAAATCATTCAGGATCCGGAGAAATTCTGTTTTGGAATGGATGCGGTTTTATTGTCGGGCTTTGCGAGCTGCCCGGAGGGCGGACGTGTTCTTGACCTTGGCACAGGAACAGGCATTATTCCAATACTTATGTCTGCAAAAACGCAGGCTAAGGAACTTATAGGTCTTGAGATCCAGGAGGAGAGCGCTGATATGGCAAATAGAAGCGTTATTTATAATGACCTCCAGGATAAAGTTAAAATAGTTAATGGTGATATTAAGGAGGCAGGGCTGTTGTTTGACGCTGCCTCTTTTGACGTTGTAACAAGCAATCCGCCCTATATGATCGGTGGGCATGGGCTTCAGAACCCTGACGGGCCTAAGGCTATTGCAAGACACGAGATCCTGTGCGACCTTGAGGATGTCATAAAGGCAGCAGCCAGATGCCTTAAGTCGGGAGGCAAGTTCTACATGGTGCACAGGCCTTTCAGACTGGCGGAGATCATGGTTCTTATGCACGAGTACAAGCTGGAGCCCAAGCGAATGCAGCTTGTCTATCCTTATGTGGATAAGGAGCCCAGCATGGTGCTGATAGAAGGGGCAAGAGGCGGAAAATCACGCATAACGGTGGAGAAGCCACTTATAATATATGAAGAGCCGGGGAAATATACGCCTGAAATTTACGACATTTACGGATATTAGTGATATTGACGCCATGAGGAAGTAGCATGTTAGTGCGGATTCCGAATTTATGTAGAATTGCGAGAATGACGAAGCCATGGAGCAATTCGTATATCACGTCAATATAGAGGATTAATTATGGCAGGAAAACTATACCTTTGCGCCACGCCTATAGGCAATCTGGACGACATGACCTTCAGAGTTTTAGAGACCTTGAAGGAAGTGGATCTTATTGCTGCGGAGGATACTCGCAACAGCATAAAGCTTCTTAACCACTTTGATATTCATACTGAGATGACCAGTTATCATGAGTACAACAAGTATGACAAGGCACAGTGGCTTATTCAGAAAATGCAGGAGGGCATTAATGTTGCCCTTATTACTGACGCAGGAACTCCGGCAATCTCAGATCCCGGAGAAGTGCTTGTGGCTGAGTGCCAGAAGGCAGGAATTACAGTTACATCGCTGCCCGGGCCGGCTGCCTGCATAACTGCTCTTACACTTTCGGGACTTAGTACCAGGAGATTTTGTTTTGAAGGTTTTTTGCCCTCTGCTGATGACAAGAAGGCTAGAAAGAGGATTTTGGAGGACCTTAAGGACGAGAGCAGGACAATTATAATATACGAAGCTCCGCATCACTTGAAGGCGGTTTTAAAGGATCTTAATGAGACACTTGGCGACAGAAGGATCACCATTTGCAGAGAGCTTACCAAGAAGTTTGAGGAGGCTGTGCCAACAACTCTTTTGGAGGCGATAGCTTTTTATGATAAAAACGAGCCGAGAGGCGAGTATGTTCTTGTGGTCGAGGGAAAGAGCCTTCAGGAGCAGGACGAGGAAAAGAAGCTTGCCTGGCAGGAAATGAGCATTGAAGAGCATATGAAGATATATGAGGACCAGGGAATATCGCACAAGGATGCCATGAAGAAGGTGGCAGCAGACAGAGGCGTGGGAAAGAGAGAGATTTATCAGGCGCTTCTTAAAGAAGACGACTAAAAAAATCAAAAGTCAAAAATTATATTGTGACAGTCAGGAGGGAAATATGGCAGAAAAAACATATGTAGCTAAAAGACCACCTATGGGTTGGAACAGCTGGGACTGTTACGGAGCCAGCGTAAATGAAGAGCAGCTTTTGGGAAATGCCAGATACATGGCGGAGAACCTTAAGAAATACGGATGGGAGTATGTGGTTTGTGACATCCAGTGGTATGAGCCAACGGCAGACGCTCACTGGTATCACAAGTTTACCGAGCTTGAGATGGACGAATACTCAAGACTGATTCCTGCCGTAAACAGATTTCCTTCTTCAGCTGGCGGAAAGGGCTTTGGCCCCATTGCGCAGCAGATCCATGACATGGGACTTAAGTTTGGAATCCATATTATGAGAGGAATTCCGAGACAGGCTGTTCACAGGAATACGCCCCTTCTTGGAACTGGCGCAACTGCAAGAGATGTTGCCCAGACAGCTTCTATATGTTTGTGGAATACAGATATGTACGGCGTAGATGCAAACTGCGAGGGTGCGCAGGCGTACTACGATTCTATTTTCAAGCTGTATGCAGAGTGGGGCGTTGACTATGTAAAGGTTGACGATATTGCAAGAGAAGACTGCGGACCGGAGGCTCCGGGTGTTGCTTTTTCTGAGATCGCAATGATCAAAAAAGCCATAGCAGATTGCGGAAGACCTATGGTACTCAGCCTTTCCCCGGGACCTGCCAGAGTTGACCAGCAGGAGTTCCTTCTGGAAAATGCCAATATGTGGCGCATGACCGATGACTTCTGGGACAAGTGGGAGCATCTTTACGGAATGTTTGAAAGATGTCATGCCTGGGAGGGCGTTGGCTGTAAGGACCACTGGCCTGACTGTGACATGCTTCCCATCGGACATTTGAGGGTCTGCGACGAGATAAGAGAAAGAAAAGGAGCTTCCACGGCAGCAGGCTCAGATCAGAAAGCTGATTCACTTCGTAATTACACGAAATTTACTCACGACGAGCAGAAGATCCTGATGACTCTTTGGTGTATTTTCAGGTCGCCTTTGATGATCGGCGCTGAGATGAGAGACAATGATGAGTTTACTAAGGAGCTTCTGACTAATACAAGGCTTCTTGATATGCATCGCTACGGAAGAAAGGCAAAGCAGCTCTCAAGGAAGGATGACCTTGTCATCTGGAGGAGCCAGACTAAGGATGGAAGTAAGGCTTATCTTGCGTTCTTTAATATTAGCGAGAAAAAGAGGAAGGTTAAGATTAAATTCAAGGACCTTGAGCTGAAGGGAAAAGAAGAACTTCCTGCAGCTGATATCTGGACCGGAGAAGGCTTTGAACTGAAAGAAAAGACAGAGTTTGAGCTGATGCCACACACCGTAAAATGCATAGAAATCGGGCTGTAAGAATGTATTTATATAATTAATCGAATACGAGCTCATTTTACAGTTATTTTATAGAATTTTGAACCAAAAATGTTGTGAAAAGGCTTGCTTTGTAGTATAAATGTAGTAGTGGGCGAAATTTGCCTCACATTTAATAGTGTATCTGCGAATTATCTGCATATTATATTTTGATATATCAATATTCCGACAGGGATACTGGTTGAATAGATGATATGTGATATTCGTACAAAAAATAATTAAGAAGAGAGGTCTAAAAATGGCAAACATCGATTTA
>JAEEGL014224885.1_pt1 | contig 11284 bp, 9 predicted proteins | sample 9134231 | NCBI WGS metagenome assembly JAEEGL01 (sample SAMN16246548, study PRJNA631951) | gut metagenome | biome: gut microbiome; feature: rumen; material: fiber-attached | host: Bos | place: Iran: Karaj | collected 2018-10
CGAATACATCGACGCCCTCCGCATCCAGTACGCCGTCTCCGCCATCAGCGGCGAAAGCCTTGACATGGGTAACCCCGACACCCTCCTCCACCTCGCCTATCAGTCCGGATACCTCACCACCGACGACTTCGAGCAAGCCTGTCTCCGCATCCTCCACGTCCCCTTCTCCCAATCCAAGCTCGGATACTGAAACACAATCCATTAACCGCGTATTTTCGCCCTACCAAGAACCTATCAACTCCCTACCAACTCCTACCACGGTAGGAGTTGGTAGGGTCTTGATAGGGGGTTGACAGGGTGTTCGCAGGGGGGATGTGGCAAGAGGGTAGGAGGCAATTAACAAAAAAAAATTAACATTTGACACAATAAAAGGCAATTTTTTTTGTTAATGGAATACAAATATAATAAGAAAGGCGGCTGGATGTCGTCCATGAAAAAAGGAAAATAAACACAAACCACAATTGATATGAATCTGGGAATCAAACTTTTGGTTGCAGAAGACGATCCTAATCTGGGTACGATTCTGAAGGCTTATCTGACACAGAAAGGCTACACCGTGGTCTGGGCCAAGGACGGTGAGGAGGCTTTGGCCTCGTTCGACGCCGAGGATGTGGATGCCTGCATCTTGGATGTGATGATGCCGTTGAAGGACGGTTTCGCCGTGGCCAAGGAGGTGAGGAGGGTGGACAAGAAGGTCCCCATTATCTTCCTGACCGCCAAGAACCTGGAGGAGGACAAGCTGAAGGGTTTCGAGGTGGGTGCCGACGACTACATCACGAAGCCTTTCTCGATGGAGGAACTGTTGGCGCGCCTCAACGCAACGATGCGCCGCAGCTTCAACGAGGATCGCCCCGACAAGAATGTCTTCAAGATTGGCGGCTTCACGTTCGACTATGTGCACCAGACACTTACGCTGGGCGACGAGGTGCAGCGCCTCACGGCCAAGGAGTGCGACCTGCTGAGAATCTTCGCCGTGAACTTCAACCAGCTGGTCGACCGCAACACCACCTTGCAGCGCATCTGGAAGGACGACAGTTATTTCGCCGCCCGCAGCATGGATGTGTATATCACAAAGTTGAGAAAATATTTGAAGGGTGACCCGACGGTGGAGATTGTGAACGTGCACGGTGTCGGGTTCAAGCTGACGCACAAGGAGCAGTGAGACTGACGTTTTTGGGTACGGGAACGTCGCAGGGCGTGCCGGTGATAGCGTGCGGGTGCGGCGTGTGCCGCTCGGAAGACGGGCGGGACAAGCGTCTGCGCACGTCGGCGCTGCTGACTGTCAACGAATCGACCAACATCTTGTTCGACATCGGACCCGATTTCCGTCAGCAGATGTTGCGAGAGGGTGTGAAGCGGCTCGACGCCATCCTGGTGACGCATGCGCACCGCGACCATGTGGCGGGGCTGGACGACGTGAGGTCGTTCAACTATGTGCAGCACAAGAAGATGGATGTGTACCTGAACCGCGAGGCTAAGGTCGCCCTGGAGCGCGACTACAAGTACATCTTCGAGCACCACGAGTTCCCCGGCCTGCCCGAGGCCGACCTCCACGAGGTGGAGGGAACGGAGAAGAGCTTCAGGGTGGCCGAAGGTGTGGAGGTGGTGCCCGTGAGGGCGATGCACAAGGACCTGCCCATACTGGGCTACCGCATCGGACCGCTGGCCTACATCACCGACGCCAATTACCTGGCTCCTGAAGAGATGGACAAACTGAAAGGGGTGAAGGTGCTGGTGATTAACGCATTGAGGAAAGAGAAACACTTCTCGCACTATTCGCTTCCCGAAGCATTGGAAGTGATAAAAAAGGTGAACCCCGGCCGCGCCTATGTGACGCACATCAGCCACGAGATGGGGCTGCATGCCGAGGTGGAAAGAACGCTGCCGGAAGGGGGCTTCCTGGCATACGACGGTTTGGAGGTGGAGATATGATATCAGTCTGTATACCGATATATAACTACTATGCCTATCCGCTGGTGAGGCGGTTGACGACGCAGATAGAAAAGATGCACGCCGAGGACGACTTCGAAATTGTGTGCATCGACGACCACTCGTCGGGCTACTACCTGAACCAGAACTATGGTCTCTGCGACATCGCCCACTACCTGCGGCTGGGCGAGAACGTGGGGCGCGCGCGTATACGAAACATATTTTTAAAACATACCAAAGGCGAGTGGCTGCTGTTTCTGGACAACGACTCGCTGGTGGAGGACGATTTCCTGCGGAAGTACCGCAAGTGCGTGAACGACAAGTGCGGCGTGATTGTGGGCGGACGCGTGTACGACAAACGCGGAGCCGACCGCGAGCACCGGCTGCGCTATCTCTACGGGACCAAAGTAGAGTGCCGCAGCGTGGAAGAACGCCGGAAAAGGCCCTACAAGTCGTTCATGACGAACAACTTCATGATTCGCCGCGAGGTGTTCGAGAAGGTGAAATTCGACCCACGCATCAGCCAGTACGGCCACGAAGACACCCTCTTCGGCTACCGTCTGGAAGAGAGCCAGGTGCCGATAAAGCACATCGATAATCCGGTGGTGAACGGCTATGTTGAGACCAACGCCGAGTTCCTGAACAAGACGGTGGAGGGGATAGAGAGTTTGGTGAAGATATATGGCTTCATGTGGGAGGACCAGCGTTTCTGCGAGTCGGTCAATCTGCTCAGGGTCTATGCCCGCGTGAAAAGCCTGGGATTGCTGAAGACGGTCCAATGGCTGTACAAGATGCTGAAGGAACCGATAGAATCGCAGCTTGTGGGCGGGACGCTTGTCTCCATCAAGCTGTTCAGCTTCTACAAGCTGGGCATGTTCATCGAGAAGATGGGAAATGAAAAATGAGTTTTGTTTAATCATAAAGAAACATAAAACTATGAAAAAGAGATTTACACGAGTGTTGGTATTGGCAGTGGCTTTGATGGCAAGCAGCAGCCTCTGGGCGCAGGTGCGCGAAACGACCACCTACGACGACGGCTCGTACTACACTGGCGAGCGCGACGCCAAGGGCCGCCGCCACGGTAACGGCCTGATGGTCTTTGCCAACGGCGACCGCTACGAGGGCGACTGGAAGAAGGGCAACATCGACGGAGAAGGCACCTATTCCTATGCCCAGGGCGGCTATACCTACACGGGCCACTTCAAGAAAGGATTCGTCCAGGGCCACGGAACGTTCCGTTTCAACAACGGCAACGTGATGGAAGGCGACTGGACAGGCATGGGTACCGGCACGGGCTACCTGCTCTTCGCCGACGGCACACGCTACGACGGTCCCTTCGTGAACGGCGCCCCGCAGGGCCAGGGAATAAAAGTGTGGAGCAACGGCGACCGCTATGAAGGCAACTTTGTGCAGGGACACATGCAGGGACTGGGCAAGATGACCCACAAGGACGGCGAGACGTATGAGGGCATGTGGCAGACCGACCGCCGCAACGGACAGGGACAGAGCACCTATCCCGACGGTGCGCACTATGAAGGTAACTGGCAGAACAACCTGTTCCACGGGCAGGGCACCTACACAACCCCCGAGGGAGAGGTGCTCAGTGGCAACTGGATTAACGGAAAATTAGAAGGAGAACAATGAATAGAAAAATGATGAAGTTGGCACTGGCGGCGGCGGGCGTGATGCTCGTAGTGGGCTGCCGTGGTAGCCGTTTTGTGTCGGCCGACGCCGACCTGGAGTCCATTTTCATGGGCAAGTCCTATTATGAGATTGTGGATGAGTTTGGCCGTCCCGACCAGACGATGCAGGACGACGAGGGTGGCACCCGCATAGCCTACAACTTCACGACGCTCACGGGCACCTCGGCGGCACCGCTGTACAAGCAGTACAACGTCCGCAACCGCAACACCAAAGTGGAGGGCAACCCCGGCGGCGGCGTAACGTTCTCGTTCAACGCGAGGATGAAGTGCTACTCGGTGGACTCCGACTTCGAGCGCGAGAAAGTGAAAGCCGTGAAAAAGAAGTCCCCCGAAGGCAAGCTGGCCACATGGGCCAAACCGCGAGTCCCGCGTTCGCTCGACTTCCCCTATGTCGACCGCCGTTCTCCCTATGCCAAGGTGGTGAGCATCGAGAAGATAGAGATTGAGCGCAACAAGACGAAAGTCTACTTCTCTTATTGCGACCGCACCCCCAAGCATCGTCCGCTCTACGACAAGGGCCTGTCCATCAATAAGGACATCTTCATCCGCGACTGCGCCACCGGCAAGCGCGTGAAGTTCGTCGAGGCCGAGGGTATCTCGCTCTATCCCGAGTACACCGACTTTGCCCACAACCGCGGCGGCTACGACGTGCTGGTCTATTCGTTGACCTTCGAGGCGCTGCCGTTCGAGACGCAAATCATCGACATCATCGAACCCGGTCCCGAGGGCTTCAACTTCTACGGTGTCGACGTCCGCACCCCCTTGACGTTCATACAGAGCAAGGAAGCCAACCCCATTCCCGAAGAATAAAAGAAAATAACAATCGATATGAAGAAGAACATACTTACTGTTGCAGCAGCGGCGCTGACGCTGGCCGCCTGCAATTCGTCGCAGAACACCACCGACCAAAAGGTCATCGAGAAACAGCAGATTACCGTCGCCGACGGCCGCTTCACCCCCGAGGTAATGTGGAACCTGGGCCAGCTGGCCGGTTACGATGTCAGCCCCGACGGCAAGCAGATGGTCTACGGCATGAAGGCAATCAGCATGGAAGAGAACAAGGGCAATGTGGAACTCTACCTGATGCCCGCTGAGGGCGGCGAGGCCACGCGTCTCACCACCACAGCCGCTTCGGAGTTCAACCCCGTGTGGTACAACAACGAGACCATCATGTTCTGCCGCGGAAACCAGATACTCTCCATGAATGTCAACACCAAGAAGGAGAGCGTGGTGGCCGAATGCGAGCGCGGTTTCGAGGGCTTCAAGGTGGCTCCCGACGGCAACTCGCTGGTCTTCATCAGCACCATCCCCGTCGAGCGCAAAGAGAGCCTCAACAAGCTCTTCGCCGGTCTCGACAAGACCACGGGCCGCATCAACGAGGACCTGATGTACCGCCACTGGGACAACTGGGTGGACGAGATTCCCCATATCTACTATGTCACCCTCACCAACGGTAAGGCCGATATGGACAAGGTCGTTGACATCCTCAACGGCGAACCCTACGAGAGTCCCATGCGTCCCTGGGGTGGCACCGAACAGTATAACTACAGCCCCGACAGCAAGCTTGTGGCCTACACCTGCCGCAAAAAGACCGGCTACGACTATGCCCACTCTACCAACAGCGACATATATATATATGATATAGCCACCGGTGAGACCCGTAATATCAGCGAGGGTATCATGGGCTATGACCAGAACCCCGTCTTCAGCCACGACGGCAAGATGATTGCCTGGGAGAGCATGGAGCGCGACGGCTATGAAAGCGATAAGCTGCGCCTCATGATGATGGACCTCGCCAGCAGCGAGAAGACCGACCTCACCGCCGAGTTCGACTACGGCGTGAGCAACATCCGCTGGACCAACGACGACAAGGAACTTGTGGCCGTAATTATGTATCGCGGTACCCTTGAACTCTTTGCCTTCAATCGTGAAACCAAGGCCATCCGTCAAATCACCGCCGGCATGCACGACATCAACGGCTTCGAGATGAACGGCGACAAGATTTTCGCCAACCAGGTCTCCATCCAGTATCCCGCTACTGTCTACGCTTACAACCTCTCCGACGACAAGGCCGAGGGCAAGAAACTCACCACCTTCAACGACGACATCCTTTCGCAGGTCCGTATGGGCAAAGTTGAGCCTTACTGGATCAAGACCGTCGACGGCAAGGAAATGCTCACCTGGCTCATCTATCCCTACGACTACGACTCCACCAAGACCTATCCCGCGCTGCTCTTCTGCGAGGGCGGTCCCCAGAATATCGTCAGCCAGTTCTGGAGCACCCGCTGGAACTTCGAGGTGATGTCCGGTGCCGGCTACTTCGTCATCGCCCCCAACCGTCGCGGATGCCCCGGTTTCGGCATGGAATGGCTCGAGGAAATCTCCGGCGACTATGGCGGACTCTGCATGAAAGACTACATGAGCGCCACCGACTATTTCGCTGACAACTTCAAACAGATTGACCGTGAGCGCATCGGTGCCTGCGGTGCCTCCTTCGGCGGCTACAGCATCTACTGGCTTGCCGGACATAACCACGACGTGAAGGGTTACAACGACGGCATGCGTTTCAAAGCCTTCCTGGCCCACAACGGCATGTTCAACTTCGAGCAGCAGTACCTCGAGACCGAGGAGATGTGGTTCGACAACTGGGACCTCGGCGGCCCCTACTGGGATTGGAACAACCCGCAAATCAAGAAGAGCTATGCCAACTCGCCCCACCTCTTCGTCGACAAATGGAATACCCCCATCTGCGTCATCCACAGCGAATTCGACTTCCGTATTGTGGCTTCCGAGGGTATGGCCGCCTACAACGCCGCCCAGATGCGCCACATTCCCAGCCGCTATCTCTACTTCCCCGACGAGACCCCCTGGGTGCTCAAGCCCCAGAACAGCCTCCTCTGGCATCGCAACTTCATCGACTGGTTTGACCAATGGCTGAAAAAATGAGCAAAGTTAAAGTAGGAATCGCCCAGATGAGCTGCGTGGCCGACAAGGCCGCCAACATCGAGCGCTACACCGAGAAAGTCCGCCAGCTTGCCGCCGACGGCGCACAGATTATCTGCCTCCAGGAACTCTTCGCCTCGCTCTATTTCTGCGACGAGGAGCGCTACGAGAACTTCAAGTTGGCAGAACCCATCCCCGAGGGACCCACCACGCAGCATTTTATGGCGCTGGCAAAGGAACTGGGTGTGGTCATCGTCTGCTCGATGTTCGAAAAGCGCGCCGAAGGGCTCTACCACAACACCACGGCGGTCATAGACGCCGACGGCTCTTACCTCGGCAAATACCGCAAGATGCACATCCCCGACGACCCGGGCTACTACGAGAAGTTCTACTTCACCCCCGGCGACCTCGGCTACAAAGTTTTCAAGACCCGCTTCGCCACCCTCGGCGTGCTCATCTGCTGGGACCAGTGGTACCCCGAAGCCAGCCGCATCACCGCCCTCAAGGGCGCGCAGATACTCTTCTATCCCACGGCCATCGGCTGGGACGTGCGTCAGAACGAGCACGACAACCGCGAGCAGTACGAGGCATGGCAGACCATCCAGCGTTCCCATGCCGTCGCCAACGGCGTGCCCGTGGTCAGTGTCAACCGTACGGGTAGGGAAGGGGGGATGCAGTTCTGGGGTGGCAGCTTCATTACCAATGCCTTCGGCCGCGTCCTCTACCAGGCTCCCCACCTCGAGGAGGCCCTCCACATCGAGGAACTCGACCTCGACGAGACCGACCACTACCGCCGCCACTGGCCCTACCTCCGCGACCGCCGCATCGACAGCTACGGCGACATCACCAAAAGATATATAGACGAATGACTCCAAAAGAACAAGGCTACTATATGCCCGCTGAGTGGGCGAAGCACGAGGCCACATGGCTCACCTATCCCAAGAACCCCGACTCCTGGCCGGGGAAAATAGAGACCATCTATCCTTCCTACCACCTCTTCGTCAAGACTTTGGCCGAGAGCGAGCATGTGCATATCAACGTCGACGACCAGGCTATGGCCGACCATGTCAGCGCCGAGCTGCAAGCCATCGGCACCAACATGCAGCAAATCAGCCTGCACCTCATCCCCAGCAACGACGCCTGGTGCCGCGACCACGGCCCGGCTTTCCTGCTCAACCGCAACAATGGCAACAGGGCGATGGTGAACTGGAACCACAACGCCTGGGGTGGCAAATACCCCTACGAACTCGACACCGAGGTGCCCGTGCGCATCCACGACCTCATGCCCGACATGCCACTTTTCACACCCAACATCGTGATGGAGGGCGGCAGCATCGACGTCAACGGCTGCGGCGACCTCCTCACCACCACCTCGTGCCTCCTCAACCCCAACCGCAATTCCAACCTCAACCAGGACCAGATTGAGGGCTACCTGCGCGACTACTACGGTGTGGACAACATCATCTGGCTGGGCGACGGCATTGTGGGCGACGACACCGATGGCCATGTCGACGACCTCACGCGCTTCGTCGCGCCCGACACCATCCTCACCGTCGTCGAGCACGATACCTGGGACGAGAACTACGAGCCGCTCCAGAAGAACCTCCGCATGCTCAACCGCTGCCGCTTGGCCAACGGCAAGCAGCCCACCATCGTCGAGATGCCCATGCCCGACGTGGTCTTCTACGACAACCAGCGCCTGCCAGCCTCCTATGCCAACTTCTACATCGCCAACGACAAGGTCATCTTCCCAACCTACCGCTGCTTGGCCGACAACGAGGCCGCCTACATACTCGAGGCCCTCTTCCCCGACCGCGAAATCATCGGCATCGACTCCACCGACATCGTCTGGGGCCTCGGTTCCTTCCACTGCCTCTCCCAGCAAATGCCAGCCCTTTTAAACTAAGAGGTTAGAACTAAGAGCTAAGAACTAATATGAAAGAAAGTTTGCTATATAAAAAGAGTTTGGCATTTGGTGTGAGATGCGTTAAGTTTTACAAGTATCTGAAAGAAAAGGACGTATATGTATTGAGCAAACAGTTGTTGCGAAGCGGTACAAGTATTGGAGCAAATGTCAGGGAAAGTCGTTTTGCTCAAAGTCCCGCAGATTTCGTCAGTAAACTCAGTATTGCGTTGAAATAAGCGGAAGAAACCCAATATTGGTTGGAACTAATGAACCAATCGGGTATTATTGACGAAAAAGAATTTACTTCAATGAATAATGATGTAGATGAATTGATTGCGTTGTTTACTGCATCGCTAAAAACATATAAAACAAACAAAAAGAATATTTAACACCAGCAAGAAACTTCTCAGTTCTTACTTCCTACTTCTTAGTTAATTATGTTACGACGTGTTTTAATCTTAGCTCTTACTTCTTACTTCTTAGTTCCCACATTCGCGCAGCGGCCCTTCATCCCCGACACCGTCACCGCCGGGCAGAAGCGCGTCGACCAGGTGATGACCCTCATTGACGGCAACTACACTGAAGGCCCCGACATGGACCGCCTCTCCACCGAGGCCATCAACGCCATGCTCAAGGCCCTCGACCCCCACAGCGTCTACATCGCCGCCAAGGATGTCGAGCGTGCCAATGAAGGGCTGCAAGGCAACTTCGAGGGCGTCGGCATCTCGTTCCAGATAGTCTCCGACACCATCGTCGTGGGCTCCGTCATCGACGGTGGCCCCTCCGAAAAGGTCGGCCTCATGGTGGGCGACAAGATTGTCCGCATCGACGGCCAGCCCGCCACCGGCGACAGCATCAACAACCAGTTCGTCTTCAACCACCTGCGCGGCAAGAAAGGCACCGTCGTCCATCTCGACATCCTCCGTCAGGGAACGCTCTACAACTTCGAAATCATACGCGACAAAGTGCCCATCTATTCCGTCGACACCTGGTTCATGGCCGACTCCACCATCGGCTACATACGCCTCACACGTTTCGCTCGCACCTCCATCGACGAGTTCCGCAAGGCGCTGAAAGCCATGGACAAACAGGGCATGCAGTCGCTCATCCTCGACCTCCGTGGCAACACCGGCGGTTTCCTCGACATTGCCTGCAACCTCGCCAACGAGTTCCTCGACCGCGGCCAGCTCATCGTCTACACCGAGGGTCGCAAGTCGCCCCGCCAGAACTTCAACGCCAACGGCCACGGCCGCTTCCGCAAAGGAAACCTCGTGGTGCTCATCGATGAAGGTTCCGCCTCGGCCTCCGAGATTGTATCGGGTGCCGTCCAGGATTGGGACCGCGGCACCATCATTGGCCGCCGCTCTTTCGGCAAAGGACTGGTGCAGCGCATGTTCCCCCTCGACGATGGCGGACAGGTGCGTCTCACCACGGCACGCTACTACACCCCCTCGGGCCGCTGCATCCAGCGCCCCTACGACGAGGGTTCCGACGCCTACCGCGACGACATCTCCGAGCGCTACAAGCATGGCGAGCTGGTCAACGCCGACTCTATCCATTTCGCTGACTCACTGAAGTATCGCACCGCCCACGGCCGCACTGTCTACGGCGGTGGCGGCATCATGCCCGACCTCTTCGTCCCCATGGACACCATGCGCCTCACCGACTACTACATCTCACTCCGCGGCAAAGGTCTCCTCAACACCTTCCCGCTGCAATGGGCCGACAGTCACCGCAAAAACCCGCGCGTCAAGACCTTCGAGCTCTATCTTGCGAACTACGACACTTTCGGCCTCGACAGCCTTCTTGCCGCCGCTGGCATCGAGAAAGGTGTGGTCCGCGACACCGAGAAAGAGGCCCTCGAACCCGAGCGCACCGCACATTCCGACCGCTATTTGAGTCTCATGCTCAAGGCACAGGTAGCGAAGGATCTCTTTGGAATAGAGTATTACTATAAGATAATGAAGGAGATAGACGACCCGTATCTTCGCGCCGTCGAGTTCCTTCGGCGAAAGTAGCATCGCTCGTCCACCCTTGTAGAGACGCGGCCTGCCGCGTCTCTATTTTTTTTGCCATCTCCATCGCGCCGATGTATACCGTGTCGCTGGCCGCGCCCTTCTCATCCACCGCAAAGCCGTAGAAATGAATCTCCTTCCCCTGCCACCTTTCGAGCAGTGTCAGCTGCACGCTGCCCGACCGCCGCCACGTCGACGCACTCAGCACACCCTCCTCCATCTCAGGGCAATACGCATAGACATACACCTCGTTGTCACCGCTACTACCATCCCACTCAAACGGGATTTCCACACACCCCTCCGCCACCGCTCCGCGGCGGTCCCCCTCCCCTAACTTAGGGGAGGAGCCGAGATGCTTTCTGCCGCGACCCATACCATCCAGATGCTCTCCTAATATAGTCTGCTTGCCATTCAGCTGCTCCCCTAATATAGACTGCTTGCCGCGACCCTTACCATCCAGCTGCTCCCCTAAGTTAGGGGAGCTGGCAGCCGCTTGCGGCTGACTGAGGGGTGTGTCCATGAACTGCTCCCCTGATTTACCATTCAGCTGCTCCCCTAAGTTAGGGGAGCTGGCAGCCGCCTGCGGCTGACTGAGGGGTGTGTCCATGTGTGGTGTGTCCATGTGTGCTGTGCCAGTAAACCCCGGCGTCGCCACCTCGCCCTCGCTGACAATCAGCCTCTCCCAGTCCACAACCATCCACCCTTCCCCATCCAAAGAAAAACAATCTTTGTTCCTCTTCACGAACAGGTTGCACTCCGTGACGTGCATCCCCAGCGACACGCCCCGC
>JAEEGL016250006.1_pt1 | contig 11284 bp, 10 predicted proteins | sample 9134231 | NCBI WGS metagenome assembly JAEEGL01 (sample SAMN16246548, study PRJNA631951) | gut metagenome | biome: gut microbiome; feature: rumen; material: fiber-attached | host: Bos | place: Iran: Karaj | collected 2018-10
ACCGACCTGGCCGACATGGTCCGCCGCGACCGGAACCATCCGTCGGTGGTGATGTGGAGCATCGGCAACGAGGTGGACTATCCGAACGACCCGTATTCGCATCCGTCGCTCGACAGCGCGCGCATATCGCAGCCTTCGGTGCCTGGCTGGCAGAAGACGCAGCCCCGTGCCGAACGCCTGGGTGAAATCGGCCGCGAACTGATTGCCGCCCTCAAGAAGTACGATACGACACGGCCTGTGACGGCCGGTCTGGCCGGTCCGGTCATGTCGAACGAGACCACATTGCCCGGCCAGCTCGACGTGGTGGGCTACAACTATACCGAGAGCCGCTACGCCCAGGACCATGCCAAATATCCCGACCGCGTGTTTTTCGGCAGCGAGACCAACTATTCGCTGAGCGCCTGGAAGGCTGTCCGCGACAATGAGTATGTGTTCGGTCAGTTCGTCTGGACCGGTATCGACTATCTGGGTGAATCGCGCGGCTGGCCGGCCCGCGGTTTCTCGTCAGGTCTGCTCGACTTTGCAGGTTTCCTGAAACCCACCGGCGCGTATATGGCGGCCCTCTGGAACGATAAGCCTTACATCTATGCCGGTACCGAGATCGCCCGCGGTGGCGGCCGTGGCGGAGTCTCGACCAGCGCGCCGCACCTCTGGAACTATGAGGCCGGCGACCGCGTCCGGGTTTATGCCTACACCAACACGGCTTCGGCCGCGCTGCTGCTGAACGGCACGCAGATAGGAGAGAAGAAGCCCTTCGACGACGCCACCTATGCCATGTCCTGGGACGTGGATTATGCGCCCGGCCGTCTGGAAGTAGTCGGCTATGACAAGGACGGCAAGGAAGTGGTGCGCGATGTACTCGTTTCGTCCGACCGGCCCTATGCCGTCGAAGCGGAACTGACCGATGCCGATGCCGTAAAGAAGGACGGCGTGGTGCAGTTCATCGTTTCTGTCGTGGACGAAGCCGGCGTGACGGTGCCGCTCGCTGACAATGAGATTACCTGTACCATCAGCGGTCCCGCCCGGTTGCTGGGACTTGAGAACGGCGACTCGAACGCCGCCGTCGATTATACGGGCAATGCGCTCCGCGTGAAGAGCGGCCGGCTGCTGGCCGTCGTGCAGCTTACTGCCCCACGCCAGACCGGGCGTCGCGGTGCCGCCGCCGCATCGGCCGACGGCCCGGTGACACTGACCTTCAGCTCACCGATGCTGAAGAAGAAAACCGTGACCCTTAACGTACAGTAAGCGAACCGATGCCGGCGCAGTGTGCGCCGGCAGGCACGCCTCAGGGCATAAAGAAAGCCCCGGACGGTCAACCGTCCGGGGCTTTCTGTGTCTCTGCTACCCACGTTTATCCTTTGTGCCGCGATTCCAGCACACTGGCCACGTCGTCCAGGCTGAACCCTTTGGCCGTAAGCAGCACGATGAGATGGTAAATCAAATCGGCCGCTTCGCCCAGGAACAGGTCGTCGTTGTTGTCCTTCGACTCGATGACCACCTCCACGGCCTCTTCGCCGACCTTCTGGGCCATGCGGTTGATGCCGCGGCTGAAGAGCTTGGTCGTGTAGGAGTTCTCGGGCATTTCCTGCTTGCGCTTCTGGATGAAGTGTTGCAGGTAGTCGATGAAAGCCATGCCTTTGGTGTTCTTCTCGTCGAAGCAGGTGTCGTGCCCGGTGTGGCAGACCGGTCCTCTTGGACGGGCCTTGATAAGCAGAGTGTCGTTGTCGCAGTCGGGGAGAATCTCCACCACGTCGAGGAAGTTGCCGCTTTCTTCGCCCTTGGTCCACAGCTTGTTGCGCGTCCGGCTATAGAATGTCACCAGCTTGGTGTCCAGCGTCTTCTGGTAGGCTTCCTGGTTCATGAAGCCCAGCATCAGCACTTTCTGCGTGACCGCATCCTGGATAATGGCCGGGATGAGGCCGTTCATTTTCTCAAAATCCAGATTCATTTCCATTGTTTTAGAGGCGGACAGGTATGCCTTCCGCAGCCAGATATTGTTTAAGTTCGGGTATCGTGATTTCCTTGAAATGGAAGACGGAAGCTGCCAGCGCTGCATCGGCCTTGCCCAGCAGGAACGCATCCTTGAAATCTTCCTTGGTGCCGGCACCGCCCGATGCGATGACCGGGATGTGCAGCGTGTCGGCCAGCTTGGCCAGCGCGTCGTTGGGATAGCCGTGCTTGACACCGTCGTGGCTCATGCTGGTGAACAGCACTTCGCCGGCGCCGCGGCTTTCGACTTCGCGGGCCCACGCGAACAGTTCCTTGTCGGTGGGGATGTGGCCGCCGTTGAGATAGCAGATCCACTCGCCGTTGCCGTTGAGCTCTGCGTCAATGGCCGCCACGATGACCTGGCTGCCGAAATGCTTGGCGATTTCTTCGATGAATTCCGGACGGCGCAGCGCGGCCGAGTTGACCGACACTTTGTCTGCGCCCGCAGTCAGAAGTTTTTCCACGTCCGCCAGTTCGTTGATGCCGCCGCCGACGGTGAACGGGATGCTGATGTTTTCGGCCACCCGGCGCACCAGGTCGACAAAGGTCTTGCGGCCTTCGTACGAAGCGGTAATATCCAGGAAGACCAGTTCATCCGCGCCCTGGCGGCTGTATTCGGCACCCATGGCCACGGGGTCGCCGGCATCTTTGAAATTGACGAAATGGACACCCTTGACGGTCTTGCCGTCTTTGACATCCAGACAAGGTATGATACGTTTTGCTAACATGGTTTTGATAAGTTGCTTTCAGAGACCTGAAATGATGGAATGGACAAAGATAGATGTTTCGCTGCAATTGTACGCCATGGCGGTCCGAATTTATGCCGGGCCGCCGGCCATCCAGCCGGAAATATCCTGCATGGTGACGGCTCCTTCGTAAATGGCTTTGCCGACGATGACGGCCGGCACACCGAGTGCGTCAAGCGCGCGGATGTCATTCATATGGCTGACGCCGCCGCTGGCAATCAGATGCAGCGTGGGATACTGTTGCAGAATATCGCTGTACAGTGACAGGGACGGTCCCTGCATCATGCCGTCCTGCGCGATGTCGGTGCAGATGGTCTGGGTGACGCCGCGCTGCATATAATGACCGATGAAGGGCAGGATGTCGGTATCGGAAATCTCGGTCCAGCCGGTCACGGCAATCTTGCGGTCGCGGGCGTCGGCTCCCAGGATGATGCGGTCGGCACCGTAGTGTTCCAGCCAGCCGCAGAACACATCCGGCTGCCGGACGGCGATGCTTCCGCCAGTCACCATGGCGGCGCCGTTGCGGAATGCGATGTCGAGGTCGCGGTCGGTTTTAAGGCCGCCGCCGAAGTCGACGACCAGGTTGGTGCGCGTGGCAATGCGGCGAAGCGTCCGGTGGTTGACGATATGTGCAGCCTTCGCGCCGTCCAGGTCGACCAGATGCAGCCGTTTGATGCCGGCATCCTCGTAGGCCTTGGCCACTTCGAGCGGATCTTCGTTATAGATTTTCTTCTGGTTGTAGTCGCCCTGCGAGAGGCGGACGCATTTGCCGTCGATCAGGTCGATGGCGGGGATGATCTCAATCATGGCGCATGGTGATGAATCGGTGCAGGATGCGGGCGCCTACTTCGCCGCTTTTTTCGGGATGGAACTGCAGTGCATAGAAATTGTCTTTCTGCAGGGCCGAGCTGAAGGGGACGATGTGGTCGGTCACGGCCACCGTATGGGCACATATCGTCGGATGATAGCTGTGCACAAAATAGACGTAAGGGTTGGGCCCCAGGTCTTGGAACAGGGGAATATTGCTGTATTCCAATGTATTCCATCCCATGTGCGGCACTTTGTAATGCATCGGGTTCGGCTCCGGCGGTACGAAGAGTTCCACGGGGGTGTCGAAGATGCCCAGGCAGTCGGTGTCGCTTTCTTCGGAATGACGGCACATGAGCTGCATGCCGATGCAGATGCCGAGCACCGGCTGTGTCAGCGACCGGATGAGTTCGTCCATGCCTCGTTCGCGCAGGTACTGCATGGTGGTGCCCGCTTCGCCTACGCCGGGGAAAATAACCCGGTCGGCGGCGCGGATGACGGCGGGATCGTCGGTTATTTCGGCCTCGAATCCGACCCGTTTGACGGCATAGCGCACCGAAAAGATGTTGCCCGCGTTGTATTTGATGATGACTATCTTCATATCTGTGACATTTCCCCAAGCAACGTGGCCGAAGTGCATCCGGTGACGTGCACTTGCACATATTCGCCGACGGCGCCGCCGCGCTTGGGAAACACGACCATTTTGTTCTGTGATGTACGCCCGCACCATTCTTCGGCGGAGCGTTTGGAGTCGCCTTCAATCAGCACCTCGAAGGTCTTGCCGACATCGGCCCGTTTGCTCTCTTCGGAAAGCACGTTCTGCAGCGCAATCATTTCCTCCAGCCGGGCCGTCTTCACCTCATCGGGTACGTCATCGGCATACTTGCGGGCTGCCAGCGTCCGCGGACGGGACGAATACTTGAACATGAACGCGAAGTCGAAACGGCACTGCTGCATCAGCGACAGCGTCGCCCGGTGGTCTTCCTCGGTCTCGGTGCAGAAGCCGGCAATCAAGTCGGTGGACACGGCTGCGTCGGGCAGAATCCGCCGGATGGCCGCCATGCGGTCGAGATACCACTCGCGCGTGTAGTGCCGGTTCATCAGCTCCAGCATGCGCGTGCTGCCCGACTGGGCCGGCAGATGGATACTCCGGCAGATGTTCTGGTGACGGGCCATGGCATACAGCACCTCGTCGCTCATGTCTTTGGGATGCGAGGTCGAAAAACGCACGCGCAGGGTGGGAGAGAGCGCCGCCACTTCTTCGAGCAGCTGCGCGAAGTTCACTACGGTGCCGTCGGGCGCTTTCCAGCCGTACGAATCGACGTTCTGGCCGAGCAGTGTCACTTCCTTGTATCCGTCGGCAATCAGCTGCCGTACTTCGTCCAGGATGCTGTCCCGCGACCGCGACCGTTCTTTGCCTCGGGTGTAGGGGACGATGCAGTAGGCGCACATGTTGTTGCATCCACGCATGATACTCACGAAAGCCGAGACACCGTTCGCATCGTAGCGCGAGGGGAGTATGTCTGCATAGGTTTCTGTACCAGAAAGCTTTACATCAACAGCCTTCAAGCCTTCGTCCACCTGTGCGATAAGCTCCGGAAGCCGACGGTACGCATCGGGTCCCACGACGAGATCCACCACTTGTTCCTCTTCGAGCAGCTGCTCCTTCAGGCGTTCGGCCATGCAGCCGATGATGCCGACGATGACCTTGCGCCGGCGTTTCTCCTGCTGGAATATCTGCAGCCGGCCGCGGACGCGCTGTTCGGCGTTCTCCCGGATGGAGCAAGTGTTGACGAGAATCAGGTCGGCCTCCTCACGCCGGTCGGTGCGCACGAAGCCGTGGCCGGCCAGGACCGACAGCACCACTTCGGAGTCGCTGACGTTCATCTGGCAGCCATAGGTCTCGATATACACTTTCCGGCAAGGAGAAAGCATACCTGCTTGAAAATCTGTCGTATCCGGTTTCTGTACAAACATCTGGCAGATGCGTGAGGCGTTATTCGGCGAGAATTTGTTCGATGGCCTTCAGTTCTTCCTCCGTGAAGTCCGTCCGGTTGAGGGTCTTGAGGTTGTCCTGCAGCTGGTTGACCGAGCTGGCGCCGACGAGCACCGAGGTCACGCGCCGGTCTTTCAGGAGCCATGCCAGCGCCATCTGGGCCAGCGACTGGCCGCGCTGCAGCGCGAGTTCGTTGAGCTTGCGTGCCTTGGCCACTTTCTCCGGCGTCACCGCCGAGCTGTCGAGGTGCGTGTTGGCTTTGGCCGCCCGCGATCCTTCCGGAATGCCATTGAGATATTTGTTGGTCAGCAGGCCTTGCGCCAGCGGCGAAAAGACGATGCATCCGATGCCTTCCTCTTCGAGCACGTCGAGCAAGCCGCCTTCGACCCAGCGGTCGAACATGGAGTAGCGCGCCTGATGAATGAGGCAGGGCGTGCCCATCTGGCGGAGAATCTGCGAGGCCTTGCGGGTGAGTTCGTGCGGATAGTTCGAGATGCCGGCGTACAGCGCCTTGCCCTGGCGTACCGCCGCATCCAGCGCACCCATCGTCTCTTCGAGCGGCGTGTTCGGGTCGGGACGGTGCGAATAGAATACGTCGACGTATTCCAGATTCATGCGCTTGAGGCTCTGGTCGAGCGAGCTCAGCAGATATTTGCGGGAGCCCCAGTTGCCGTAAGGCCCGGGCCACATGTCGTAGCCGGCCTTGGACGAGATGAACAGTTCGTCTCGGTAAGCCTTGAAATCGGTGGAGAGAATCCGTCCCAGATTGGCTTCAGCCGAACCGTACGGCGGGCCGTAGTTGTTGGCCGCGTCGATATGGGTGATGCCGTGGTCGAAGGCGTACCACAGGATGGACCGGTAGTTCTCGTACACGTCCACGCCGCCGAAGTTGTGCCATATGCCCAGGGAGATCTTCGGCAGGAGTACGCCACTGCGCCCGCAGCGGTTGTATGTCATTTCATCGTACCGGTTTTCGGCCGGCACGTAGGTTCTCTGCATGTTGTTCATGGCTCCATTATGTGTTATAGTATTCTTAATCAGCTGTTTTTAAAGCGTCTCCTTGGTGGAGGGCAGTTCGTATTTGAGCACGTCCTGACGGATGGCTGCCCGGATGCTGCGCGCGAAGGCCTTGAAGACGCCCTCGATTTTATGGTGTTCGTTTTCCCCATCGGCCGAGATGTTCAGGTTCATGCCGGCGGCGTCACTGAACGACTTGAAAAAGTGGAAGAACATTTCGGTGGGCATCTGGCCGATGAATTCGCGGTGGAACTCCACGTGCCATACCAGCCACGGCCGGCCGCCGAAATCGAGCGCCACCTGTGCCAGACAGTCGTCCATGGGCGCGACGAAACCATAGCGTTCTATGCCACGCTTGTCGCCGAGGGCTTTCTTGAAGGCTTCGCCGAGGGCCAGGCCCGTGTCTTCGATGGTGTGGTGCTCGTCCACTTCGAGGTCGCCATGCACCTGGACCGTCAGGTTGCATCCGGAATGACGGGCGATCTGGTCGAGCATATGGTCGAAAAAGCCGATGCCCGTATGGATGTCTCCCTTGCCGGTGCCGTCCAGGTCGAGCGCGATATGAATCTGGGTTTCCTTGGTGTTGCGGTTGATCTCGGCGTACCGCTGACCGCGGCGCAGGAAAGCGAACACATCGTCCCAGTCGGGCGTAACCAAGGCGCATGTATCCGGAAAACGTTCCTTCATCTGCGCTTCGAAGGGATCTTTCTGGTTCAGCAGGATGGCTTTGCAGCCCAGGTTCTGCGCCAGTTTCACATCCGTTTCGCGGTCGCCGATGACGAACGACCCGGCCAGGTCGTACTCCCCGGAGGTAAGGTATTCGGTCAACATGGCGGTGCCCGGTTTGCGCGTCGGCAGGTTGTCGGCCGGGAAACTCCTGTCAATCAAAATGTCGTGGAACTCGATGCCTTCGCTTTTCAGGGTCTGCAGCATCAGATTCTGCAGGGGCCAGAAACTGTCTTCCGGGAACGAAGATGTTCCCAGTCCATCCTGATTTGTAACCATTACCATCTTGAAATCAAGATTTTTACAAATCATATACAGATTGCGGATCACGCCGGGGACGAAGGCAAACTTCGACCAATTGTCGATTTGTTCGTCGGCCGGTTCTGTCAGGATGGTGCCGTCGCGGTCTATAAACAGAAGTTTTTGCATGGTCGGGCTATTTGAGGGATGAAGTGTCGGATGAATAGGTGCGCAGGGCTTCGGTCAGGGTGTCGTTTTCGGCCGGTGTGCCGATGGTGAGCCGGAGGCAACCCTGGCACATGGCCACCGAGTTCCGGTTGCGCACGATGATGCCGCGGGCAGTAAGATAGTCGTACAGTGCCTGCGGATCGGCCGTCCGGATCAGGATGAAGTTGGCTTCGGACGGGAAAATCTTCTCGATGCAAGGTATCTTCGGCCATATCGAGGCCATGCGTTCGCGTTCCGACCGCAGCGTCCGGATCCATTCTTCTACCCGGTCCCGGTGTTGCAAAGCCTCCAGCACGGCCCGCTGGGTGAGCACATTGACATTGTAAGGATACTTGATTTTCGTCAGCAGGGCGATAATCTCCGGCGAGGCGAATGCCATGCCGAGCCGGATGCCGGCCAGTCCCCAGGCCTTTGAGAAAGTCTGCAGGACTATGAGATTGGGGGTCTTGTCCAGCCGGCTGAGCCACGACGGCTGGTCCGAGAAGTCGTTGTAGGCTTCGTCCAGCACGACCAGCCCTTCAAAACGATTGACGATCTTTTCGATAGCCTGCTCTTGAATCGGATTGCCGGTGGGATTGTTGGGCGAACAGAGAAACACGGCCTTGGTGTTCCGGTCGACCGTCCGCAGCAGCCGGTCGGCGTCGAGCGAGAAATCATCGTTGAGCAGGACCTTGCGATACACGATATCGTTGATGCCGGCCGCGACGCCGTACATGCCGTAGGTCGGTTCCATTGCCACGACATTGTCGATGCCGGGCTCACAGAAAGCGCGGAAAATCAAATCGATGGGCTCGTCGCTGCCGTTGCCGAGGAAAATCTGCTCGGGCCGCACATGCCGGATCCCGGCAATCTGCTGTTTGATGGCCCGCTGCAACGGGTCGGGATAGCGGTTGCAGGGCGTGTTGAACGGATTCTCGTTGGCGTCCAGAAAAACGGCCGCCTGGCCGGAGAACTCGTCGCGCGCCGATGAATAGGGTTTCAAGACACGGATATTGGCCCGTGTGAGCCGGTCGAGATTGAACATCGTCAAGGCGTTTGTAAACGAATCGTCGCAGCGTTCCGGTGGGCGGCCAGCTGTTCGGCGCCGGCCATGGTTTCGATGACCGGTCCCAGAGCGGCGAAACCTTCCCGGGTGATGTGCTGAAACGTTATCTTCTTGATGAAACTGTCTGTGCTGACACCGCTGCAGCTGCGGGCATAGCCCGATGTCGGCAGCGAGTGATTGGTGCCGCTGGCGTAGTCGCCGGCACTTTCCGGGGCATAGTTGCCAAGGAATACACTGCCGGCCGCGGTAACCATCGAAGCGGCTTTCTGCGGGTCAGCGACCGACAGAATGAGGTGCTCCGGTGCGTAGAAATTGCTCATTTCCAGCATCTCCTCCAATGAGGAAAGAATTACGATGCGACTGTTTTCCAGTGCTTTGGCCGCAATCTCGCGACGGGGCAGACGTGCGGTCTGCACCTCGATCTCGCGGTTGACATCTGCGGCAATCTGCTCGCTGTCGGTCACCAGCACGACCTGGCTGTCGGGACCGTGCTCCGCCTGCGACAACAGGTCGGATGTCACGAAAGCCGGCTTGCAGCTGTCATCGGCCAGCACCATCACCTCGGACGGACCGGCCGGCATGTCGATGGACACACCGCCGTACATGGCCGCATACTGCTTGGCCGCCTGCACATACTGGTTGCCGGGGCCCAGAATCTTGTACACGGCCGGAACGCTCTCCGTGCCGCAGGTCATGGCTGCCACTGCCTGGATGCCGCCCAGCGTAAAGACAGAGGTCAGTCCGATGTAGCGCGCAGCATAGAGGACCGCCGGAGCCACCTTGCCGTTTTTACCCGGCGGTGTGCACAGCACGATTTCGCGGCAGCCTGCAATCTGGGCGGGGATGCCCAGCATCAGCACGGTCGAGAACAGGGGAGCTGAGCCGCCAGGCACGTACAATCCGACCTTCTCGATGGGGAGGCTGCGCCGCCAGCACTTTACGCCCGGCATGGTCTCGACGGCCTGCTCCCCGGCAATCTGTGCTGCGTGAAAACGCCGGATGTTGTCCGTCGCCGTAGCGATGGCCTGCTTCAGGGTGTCGTCGGTCAGCCGGCCGGCCTCTTCGAAGTCTGCTTCCGTCACACGGAGACTGGTGAGCTGCACCTTGTCGAAGGCTGCTTCGTAACGCCTGAGCGCTTCGTCGCCCTGCGCCCGCACGTCTTCGAACACTTGGCGCACCGTCTGCTGCAGGGTGTCAGCCTGCAGGGCCGGCCGCCGCAGCAGCGATTCCCATGTGTCCCGCGCCGGATATTTGTAAATCTTTATCATAGAATCATTTTCTCAATCGGAACCACCAGGATGCCTTCGGCGCCGAGATTCTTCAGCTTGCCGATAATCTCCCAGAATTTCTTCTCTTCGATGACCGAGTGGACGGAACTCCAGTCGCTTTCGGCCAGCGGCATCACGGTCGGGCTCTTCATGCCGGGCAGCAGCCGGCAGATTTCCGGAATGCGGCTGTTCGGCGCATTGAGCAGAATATATTTCTTGCCTTCGGCGGCCTGCACGGCTTCCATTCTGAAGATCAGTTCTTTAAGAATTTCCTGCTTGTCTGCCGGAAGTCCTGGCGTACCAATGAGGAGCGCTTCGGACTGCATCACCGTCTCGACTTCTTTCAGCCGATTGCTGACCAGCGTACTGCCGGAACTGACGATGTCGAAGATGGCATCGGCCAGTCCGATGCCCGGTGCGATTTCCACCGAGCCCGTGATGATGTGGATGTCGGCACGGATGCCATTTTCTTTCAGAAAATTCTGAAGAATGGCAGGGTAGGAGGTGGCGATCTTCTTGCCGTCGAACCACTGGAGACCGGTATATTCCAGATCTTTGGGAATAGCAAGAGACAACCGGCAACGGCTGAATCCCAGACGCTTGATCAGATCGGCCTGGCTGCCGCGCTCCACGTATTCGTTTTCTCCCACGATGCCGATGTCGGCGATGCCGCTGGCCACCGATGCCGGGATGTCGTCATCGCGGAGGAAAAGCACCTCCACGGGGAAATTCCTGGCCTGTACCAGCAGACCTCTTTTTTCCACAGGCAGTTTCAAACCGGTTTCCGTCAGCAGCGACATGGTTTCGTCGTACAGACGTCCTTTCGATTGTATGGCAATTCTGAGCATAATGCTAAGATATTTGGTTAAAAAACAAAAGGCTTGCACAAAGATATGCAAACCTTCCTTATCCTTTGTCGTTTATTTGCATACCCGTTCTGCTACATCATGTGGTGATGGTGCAGGCACGAATGGAGATATGCATTGAACTGTCGCATTTCGGCTGTAAAATTCGACGGCAATTTTACGTTATTTTTATGAAACAGCCAAACGAATGATTCTAAATCGGTCGTCCATGCCGACAATTTCTTCGTCCAGCATCCGGCGCAGCGCCGGAACGGCCGTTTCGCTGCTTTCCGCACCGGCAGGAGTGAGGGCGGCGACCAGGTCGGCGTGCGGCATGCCGTCGGGATGCCCGTCCAGGCAGGCGAGGGCCTGGCTGA
>JAEEGL016935298.1_pt1 | contig 11284 bp, 4 predicted proteins | sample 9134231 | NCBI WGS metagenome assembly JAEEGL01 (sample SAMN16246548, study PRJNA631951) | gut metagenome | biome: gut microbiome; feature: rumen; material: fiber-attached | host: Bos | place: Iran: Karaj | collected 2018-10
CAACAACATACGTACAAAAAGATACTACAAGTACTCCTGTTGCTCATCCAGATTCTTTCACAACAGACTCATGGAATACAATAGTAGGAGCAGTAAAATCTGGTAATACAAGCATGTATAATGTAGGAGAAACGAAAACAGTAGATATGGGAACATTGGGAACACACACTATAAGAATAGCAAATAAATCAACACAAGCAGAATGCTCAACATCTGGATTTAGTCAAACTGCTTGTGGCTTTGTTTTAGAGTTTGCCGATATTATCACAACTCATAATATGAATTCTGCAAGTACTAATGTAGGTGGCTGGCCAGCAAGTTCTATGAGAACCTATGTAGAAGATACTATATATAATGCACTACCAACAGATTTAAAAAATGGAATCATAGATACAACAGTTGTATCGGGACATGGATCAACATCTGGAGAGACAAATTTTACATCCACTGATAAACTATATTTACTATCTACTCATGAAGTATGGGAAGATGTTGATGGAGATACAAATAGTGGAATAGATTATTTTGATACAGCTTATAACAATACAAGACAATTAGATTATTATGCAGGATTAAATGTAACAACATCAAACTACTCAGGAGCTATTAAGCAAAGAAATGGTTCAAATTATTTTTGGTGGTTGCGCTCGGCTAACTCCAATTTTACTACCTCTTTCACCTACGTGAGCAATAATGGTGATTGGTATGGCAGTATTGCTAGTAATACGAACGGGGTTTCGCCAGCATTTAGAATAGGATAAATAAAAAGAACTAGAAATAGTTCTTTTTTATTTTCTTTTTTGTATTATTTTGTTATAATTGATATCGTAGAATAGTAGGTGTTGATATGAAAAAGAATAACAAAAGAGCCTTTTCTTTAGTAGAATTATTAGCGGTTATTGTTATTGTTGGAATCCTATTTGGAGTAGCTATTGCTGTATATAGTAGATATATAGATAAAGCAAGAAATGCTAGAGATGATAGTAATAGAAATACTGCAAAAATGGCTGCTGAACTTTATGTTCAATCTAATAAGAACGCATTGCCTTCTTTGATAGGGGAATCTTCTAAAATAGATTTTTATACATTAAGAAAACTTAAATATTTAAAAGATGATATTACTAATTCAAAAGGGGATAGTTGTATGGAACACTCTTTTGTTAGAATATATAAATTAAGTAATAATGAATATTCATATTATACTTTTCTTTATTGTGGAGATGAAGAAGCACCTGCTGATGAAGATGTACCACAACCAGTAATAGAAGATTTTAAATATAGTGGTGGTACTTTTACTAGTGGAAGTTTTAATGATGTAAAAGATGCTAGATTTTCATTTACTATGAGAGGATCAGATCATGATGATTTAGGCATCTATAGTTATCAATATGCTATATTTGTAAATACCGGAGATAATGATGTATTTAGTGAAGTATATAATTCAGGTAATATTAAAGGTGGATTTGAAAAGAGTTTAATTATTACTTCTAAACAATTATCAAACTATATGAATATAACTAGTTATACTAGTATTAAAGTAATTGTCACTGTTGTTAATGAACAGGGAGGTAAAATAGAATATACTTCTTTAGTTGGAGACTATGAAGATAATATTCCTCCTAGTTGTATTAATGTATTAGGTGCTGCTAAAGATGATAATGATTGGATAAATAAAAGTGATTATGCAACAAGAGAAGCAGTTGGTAATGATAGAAAAGGTATTGCTCGTATAAGTGTTGGTTGTAATGATGGTTCAGGATCTGGTTGTAAGAGAGATCAATTTACTAGAACATGGCCTAATGATGATATGAGTGATAGTGGAAAGATTAATTATAAATATGGTACTAGATGGGGTTATGTAAAAATAGAAGATAATGCTAAAAAAATAAATAGTACTAAATGTTATGTAAGAGCAAATGTAGACTTACAAGCTCCAAAAATTATATTAACTGCTTATAGTAAAAATGGTACTACTAAAACTAAAGTAGCAGAACTTACTGTTCAAGATACAACATCAATTAATAATAAAGCACCAGAAGGTACTATCTATGCTGGAGATTATTCAAACTTAGTAGGTAGTAGTTCAGAAAAATGGATGAACAATGCTAATTATAAAGATGGTTTAGAAATAGATATTAAGATAAGTGATAATTTATACTTATATTCTTATACATGGGAAGTAAATGATCAAAATGTTCCTGGAGGTACAAGTAATAATGTAATTAAGTCTACTGCAAATCTAAATAATGCTAATGATGAACAAGGAAAAAATGGTACTAAAGCAAGTAATAATTTCACATATAATGTAGTAGATAATCCTACTAATCCAGAAGAGTTAGCTCTTGCTGAACATGGATTATTATCAAAAGAAGTTAAAGGATTAAAGTTAACTAGAGAAGGTAAAAGATATGGTAAGTTAACTGTATGTGATAAATCAGGTAACTGTAGTATCATCAATATTTATGCAAATATTGATAGAACCGCACCTGCAACTCCAACTGTATCTTATATTAAAAAAGGAACAACTTCTTCATATACTCCTGCAACAGCAGATAATTATTTAGATCATAATCGTTGGTCTAATAAGAATATAAGAGCTTATATTAATGAACAAAGAAAAGATAATAATCCTGGAAAAGGAGAATTATCTGGATGGGATCATTTTGATTATATTTATCGTAAACAAACTGGTAAGACTAATGGAGTAATTGTATGGAATAATCCTTCTAAAGTAAGAGTTAGTCCTAGTGGAGATAATTATCAATATGGATTTGATATTAATGATCAAGGAACTCATATAGTTAAATTTGATAGTTGTGATAGAGCAGGTAACTGTTCAGTTATGAGTACTGATCAATATGTAAAAGTTGATACAATAAAACCAACTTGTACAATTAATAAAACCTATAATGGCACAACAGGACCAAACAGTGAAGGCTGGTTAAAGAAAGGTGAGTCAGTAACATTCTCTCATAATTGCAAAGATGAAGATTCTAAATTCTCAAGTGGTTGTGATTCTAGTAATGCTGATAATAAAGAAACTCATACTTATGCAACTAATATTCAAACTACTAAAGCAGGAGTAAGAGGAGATAATGCTGGTGGATATGTCTGGGATTATGCTGGTAATAAGAGTAATGAATGTCCTAAAAATGAAACAGTTAAAATAGATATTAATCCACCTACATGTCAAACTAGAGCTAATTATGATTCTACTTCAGGAACATCATATAGTGGTAGTTGGACTACTAAGAATGTTGTAATTACTGGTGTATGTTCTGATACAGGTGGTAGTACTTGTAAAGCAAATCCTACAACAAAATATTCATCAGATATAGATGAGAATGTAAGCTTTACTAAGAATGTAGAAGATAAAGCAGGTAATAAGACAGCATGTAACGGAACTCATAAAGTAAGAATAGATTTAACTAAACCTAAAGGTACTTGTACTATAGTAGGTAGTTATACAACTGATACTAATCAAAGTTATACAATTAGAGTAGATACCAAAGAAGATCCTAAGAAGAATAATGCTGCTAGTGGTATTAAAACAATAAAATATCAAAGAACCGGAGACACTTCATTTGGTACATCAAATAAAATGAATCTAGCATGTTCTAAGAGTGGCAAAAAAGAAGGATGGATTCAGATAACAGATAATGTAGGTAATACAAGTGGTGCTATCAAATGTGAAGGTTATATCGATGTACCTACATGTTGTAGTAAAGTAACTTATGAAAATGGTACTAAGTGTACTGCTAAATGTGATGGAGGTACATATAATAGAATAGCTTACTCATTCTATAATGGATCTAGATGTTCCTCTAAAGATACATCAAGTGGTGGTTCAGCATGTAATACAAGACAATGTTGTGGAAGTAATGCCGTATTTGATCACTCAACTAAATGTACTAAATCATGTGGTGGTGGAAAGACAACATATTATTATGTATCTAAATATGATTCATCACATAGTTGCGGATCAAAGAAATATGATTGTAATACACAAAGTTGTGGTCCAATAGGTAATGTATGTAATGTTAGAGGAAAAACTAAGAAGAGTGTATCTACCTGGTCTGGTTGTACAGCAGGAGATGGTCCACATTCAACAGCCTATATCCATTATTGTTGGGATGGCTCTAAATATGTAACAAAAGGACAAAATCCATCATTAAATACTTATTGGTACGTATGTCCTGCTCATCCATATGGTACTGGACAAGGTTGGACAATAATAGATGATTAGAAAGGGGAATAATATGGAAAAGAAAACTAAAAAAGAAACAAAAAACTTATCTTTAGAACATAAAATTCTTGTAATATCTCTTCTCCTTCTATTTATCATAATAATAAATGCAATTATTTATGTTAAAAGAATAGAAATAGGTTATCCTATAGAAAACATAACAAATAATGATGAAGTCTTAACAAAAGAACATTGTCTAGATAATATGTGTATAAATAATATGACCATTTATTATAATAAAAATAATATTTCAAGTGTTTCAGGTATGTTAACAAATAAAAGTGAAGATACTATGGATGCCTGTTTTAAAGTAAAATTTACTGTTCCAGGTCATGAAGAAACAATAGATTATAATATATGTAATTTTGATTTAAAACCAAATGATGAAGTACCAATAGAAACATACTTCAATGAAGAACAAAAAGATTTAGTATTCGCATCAAACTATACTTTAGAGTATTTAAATGATGAAGAATTACAACAATTATATGATGCAAGAGAAAAAGATGAAAATAATTAATTTTCATCTTTTTATTTGATATAATATTATTGGTGATAATTATGGAAAAAATAATGATTTGTCCTACAGACTTAAAAAAAGAAATTTTATTAAAAGAAAATAATAATACTAATCTAAGTAAAATTAAATTTATTAGTAAAAATGATTATCTAAATCATTATTTCTTTTCCTATGATTATAAAACTATTTATTATGTAATGAAAAATTATAATGTTCCATATAGTATTGCTAAAGAATATATTACTAATTTATATTTTATTGAAGATAATAATTATAAAAATAAAAAACTATTATTTTTAAAAGAATTAAAAAAAGATTTAATAAATAATAATTTATTATATTTCTCTTCTACTTTTAAAGATTATATAAAAGATAAAGAAGTAATAGTAGATAGTATATATGATTTAGATAAATATCAAGAAAAAGTATTTAATTATAAAGTAGATATTCCAGATGTAAATATTAATTTCCCAGTATATGAATTTAATACTATAGAAGAAGAAGTACATTTTATATGTGTAAAAATAAGAGAATTATTAAATAATAATATTTCTTTAAATAAAATATTTCTATGTAATGTAGATTCTAATTATTATTATATTATAGATAAAATGTTTAAGTATTATTCTATACCTATAGAAATACCATATAAAAATAGTATTTATGGAACTACTATAGTACAAGATTATTTAAAGACTAAAGAATTAGATTTAGAAAGTACAAATCCTATTATTAAAAAAATAATAAATATCTTAGGAGAATTAGTAGAGTTAGAAGATGATTCTATAAAAGAAGAAATATTTATAAATATATGTAAAAATACTTATTTAAATAATAATCATTATGAATCATCTATTACTATTAAAGATATAAATTATCCTTTTCAAGAAGATAATTATGTATTTGTTTTAGGTTTCAATGAGGGGTCTATTCCAAATATCCATAAAGATATAGATTTTATTTCAGATAGAGATAAAAGAGAAGTAGAACTATACGATACTAATTATTTAAATAAAAGAGAAAAGCTAGTTACAAGTTATTTGTTATCTAAGATACCTAATATTACAGTAACTTATAAATTATCTAGTCCATTTGAAAAATATTATCCATCTAACATGATAGGAGATTATAACTTAGAAGTTATTAAAGAAAGTGTTTTAGATACTAATTACTCTAATATTTATAATAAGATAAGACTTGGAGAAGCATTAGACAATTATTACTTATATGGAGAAAAAAGTGATTTATTAGATACTTTAAATGGTTATTATGATGATTTTACTTATAATACTTATGATCATAAATTTACTGGAATAAATAGAGATACTTTTTTAAATAATTTAAGTTATCCATTGAGACTTTCTTACACATCTCTAAATAGTTATAATGAGTGTAAGTTTAAGTATTTCTGTAGTCATATTTTAAAGTTAGGTAAGTTTGAACAGTCTTTTCAAGCTCTTTTAGGTTCACTTTATCATCATATTTTATCTATTTATAAAAAAGATAACTTTGATATTGATAAAGAATGGAATGCTTATTTAGAAACAAAAGATTTATCTTTAAGAGATACTGTTCTTTTAGTAAGAATTAGAAAAGACTTAGAAGAATTATTAAAAGTAATAGATAAGCAAAAATCATATACTAAGTTTGATACTGAGTATTATGAAAAAGAATTAAAAGTAAATATAAGAGATGATATTAAAGTAGAGTTTATTGGTTATATTGATAAGATTATGACTTATCAGAAAATATCTGATACTTATTTTAGTATTGTAGATTATAAAACAGGTAATATTGATACTCATATAGAACCAATGAAATATGGACTTCATATGCAGTTGCCAATTTATTTATATTTAATTAATAAAGCTAATGTATTTGATAGTCCAATATTTACTGGAATATACTATCAAAACATATTATTTTCTTATCCTACATGGAGTAAAAATGTAGATAAAGAAAAGAAAGATAATTATAAATTAAAAGGTTATTCAACAGATAATATAGATAACTTAGAAATGTTTGACTCTACATTTAGAGAAAGTGAATATATTAAATCTATGAAATATAGTGATAAGTTTGATAGATATAGTAAAGTATTATCTGATGAAGATGTCTATAAGATTACAAAGTATACTGATAAAGTAATAAAAGATACAACAGATAATATCTTAAAAGGAGACTTTAAAATAGATCCAAAAGTCTATAATAAAGAAAATGTTTCATGTGAATATTGTGATTATAAAGAAATATGTTTCTATAAAGATAGTGATATTAATTATTTAGAAAAAGTAGATAATTTTGATTTCTTAGATGAGGATTAATTAAAAAAACGAGAATAATATTAAGGGGAGTTCAAAACGAACAATATAAAACAATTTACGAAAAAAACATTTGAAAAAATTAAACATATTGATCAAGATGGTAATGAATACTGGGAAGCTAGAGAGTTGCAAAGAGTATTGGATTATACTGAATGGAGAAAATTTGAAGACGTAATCGATAAAGCTAAAGTGGCTTGTGAACAAAGCAATAATAATGTTTCAGACTATTTTGTCGATGCCGACAAAATAGTAAAGACTGGTATTTCTGAAAAGATAATAAAGGATTACTATTTATCTAGGTACGCTTGCTATTTAATAGCCTTAAGCGGAGATAATAGAAAGAAAGTTATTGCTCTTGCAAAAACATATTTTGCAGTGCAAACAAGAAAACAAAATAGTATTAAAATTCAAATGATTGTAAAAGATCAGGTTATAAATGTATTACATTATAATAATAGTGAATATATATCTTTAACTGATTTAGCTAGATATGCTGATTCGGAAGAACCAAGATTACCGATTAGAGATTGGATGAGGAATAAAGATGTGATATCTTTTTTAGGATTATGGGAAACTATTCATAATGAAAATTTTAAAGGGGGCGAATTCACCACCTTTAAAAGTGAAGCTGGTAGTAATAGATTTAAAATGTCGCCTCAAAAGTGGATTAGAACGACAAATGCTATAGGAATAATTTCTAAATCTGGTCGTTATGATGGTGGTACATTTGCTCATAGTGATATAGCTTTAGAATTTGCAAGTTGGTTAAGTCCTGAATTTAAATTATATGTAATTCAAGAATTTCAAAGATTAAAGAAAAAAGAATCTTATAGGAATAAAGATGACTGGCATGCTAATAGACTTTTGGCTAGTATTAATTACATAATACATACAGCTGCTATTAAGAATATCATTATTCCATCCTTGACTGAAAAACAAAAAAAGTATATTTATGCTGAAGAGGCGGATGTTATAAATGTTGCTTTATTTGGTATGACTGCTAAAGAATGGAGGGATTTAAATCCAACTTTAGCAGAGGAAGGAAATATAAGAGATTATACGGACTTACTTCATTTGGTAATTTTGAGCAATTTGGAAAACATTAATGCCGAATTGATAGAAATGGGTTTACCTCAATCTGAAAGACTTATTAAATTAAACTCTATTGCAATAAAACAAATTAAGCTATTAAATAAAAATAAAACTTTAGAAAAATTAAAATATATTGATAACAAACAATTAGAAAAATAATTATATATTAATACCATTTGGGTGTGAACACCTAAATGGTCAAAAAGAGGTGATTAATGTGGCTTGGACAGAAGAACAATTACAAGCAATTAACCAAGAAGGGAATAATATATTAGTAAGTGCTGGAGCCGGATCAGGTAAAACTGCAGTACTAACTGAAAGAGTAAAAAGAATAGTATTAGATGGGACAAGTGTTTCTAATCTATTAGTTTTAACTTTTACTAATGCAGCCGCAGCAGAGATGAAGACGCGAATTAGACAAGCCTTAAGAAATACAAAAGAATTAAAAGAAGAAGCTGAAAAAGTAGAAAGTAGCTATATTACTACTTTTGATTCTTTTGCTTTAAGTATTGTTAAAAAATATCATACTTTACTTAATATTCCTGAAGATATAGGGATTACTGATGAAGTAATAATAAAACTAAAGAAACAAGAAATATTAGATGAGTTATTTGATTGTTATTATGAAAGACCAAGTAGAGAGTTTGAAAAACTAATATATGATTTTTGTTTGAAAGATGATAAAGAATTAAAAAGCTCTATATTAGATATATATTCTAAAATAGAATTAAAATATGATAAAACTGAGTTTATTAATAATTACTTTGATTATTTTAATAAAGATAAATATAAAGAGTTTATTAATGAATATTTAGAGTTTCTACTTTTTAAACAAAAAGAAATAAAAGAATTAGTACTTGATTTAAATAATTATTTTGAATCTGATTTTGTATTAAAAATAGAAGAAGCTTATAGTAAGTTTTTAAATGCAAAAACATATGATGAATTTAAAGATTCATTTGATTTTAAAGTACCTAATGCACCTAAAGGTTCTAGTGAAGAAGGTAAAGCTTTAAAACAACAAATATCAGATTTATTAAAAGAGTTTAGAGAAAATTATTTGATATATGATTCAGTTGATGAAATAGAAAGTGATTTAGAGTCTACTATTACTTATCAAAAAGTAATAATTGAGATATTAAAAGAATTTGATTCTATCCTAGAACATTATAAAAATAAAAATTATATTTATAATTTTAGTGATATAGCTAGACTAGCAATTAAAGTAGTAGAAGAAAATATTGAAGTACAAGAAGAATTAAAAGATCAATTTAAAGAAATACTAGTAGATGAATACCAAGATACTTCTGATATACAAGAAAAGTTTATTTCTTTAATTAGTAATAATAATGTATATATGGTTGGAGATATAAAACAATCTATTTATAGATTTAGAAATGCTAATCCTGATATCTTCCAAAATAAATATAATTTGTATAAAGAGAGTAATGGTGGAATAAAAATAGATTTATTAAAGAACTTTAGAAGTAGAAGAGAAGTATTAAATGATATAAATCTATTATTTAATCCAATAATGGATTTAGATATAGGAGGAGCAGATTATACTGATTCTCATCAAATGATATTTGGTAATAATACATATGAAGAAGAAGGAAAAACAGATAATAATTATCATATGAATATTATTATTTATAATTCTAAAGAATTAGATAAAAATATAACAAAAGCTGAAGAAGAAGCTTTTGTTATAGGTAATGATATAAAAAATAAAATTTCTAATCATTTTCAGGTATTTGATAAAGATAAGAAAACTCTTAGAATGGCAGAATACTCTGACTTTGTAATATTACTAGATAGATACAAGGATTTTGATACTTATAAAAAGATATTTGAGTATTTAGGGATACCTTTACAAATACTTAAAGATGAATCTTTTCAAAAAGATGATGATAGTTTAATTCTTAAAAATTTATTAAAATTACTTGTATGTATTAAAAAAGAAGAGTTTGATGAGACATTCAAATATAGTTTTGTATCACTATCACGTAGTTTTTTATATAAGATTAGTGATGAAGAATTATATGAGATATATGTAAATAATAGTTTTAAAGATACAAAACTATATAATGATGTACTAGAATTAACTAATTTAATTGATCAAGTTAATTTATCTGAGTTAATTAGAAGAATATTTGATTATATTAATTATGATGAAGTAATGCTTAATACTAGTGATATTCATTCGAAAAGAGTTAGAGAAGAGTATTTCTATAACTTAGCTTTATCTTATGAGAAGTTAGGTAATACTATTTATGATTTTGTAGATTACTTAGATAATATATTTGATAGTGATTATGATTTAACATTTAATAGTAGTAGTGATACTAGAAATAGTTGTAGGATAATGACTATTCATAAATCTAAGGGATTAGAGTTTCCTATATGTTATTATGCGGGATACTCTTCACCTTTTAATTTTAGTGATATAAAGAGTAGGATTGTATTTGATAAAGAGTATGGTATTATTACACCTAAAGTAAATGAATACTATAAAGATACAATACTTAAAATATTATTAAAAAGAAGAGTTAGAAAAGAAGAAGTATCTGAAAAAATAAGATTATTTTATGTAGCGACAACAAGAGCTAAAGAAGAAATGATCTTTGTTGTACCTGAGTTAGAAGAAACTATTGAGTCAAAAGAGTTTATTTCTAATACAATAAGAGAAAAATATAACTCTTTCTATAGTATTTTAAAGAGTATTGTAAGCCATATTATGCCTTATATTACTAATACTGAGGTAATTGCTAATAACGAATATTTAAAGGCAATAGAAGTGGATAAATTAGAGTCTAATAAGACTAATATTAATATAGAAGAATTAGATATAAATACTAATATAGTAGAAGAAAAACATTTCTCTAAAGAAAGTAATCATATTATTACTAAAGAAGAAAAAGAAGTAATGAATTTTGGTACTGAAGTACATGAAATATTAGAACATTTAGATTTTACTAATCCTGTATTATTAAATAATATAAGTAATAATAAAATAAAAAATAAGATTAATTCATTCTTAAATAGTGATTTAATTAAATCTAAGATTAATAATAATATGTATAAAGAATATGAGTTCTATTA
>JAEEGL010181435.1_pt1 | contig 11283 bp, 10 predicted proteins | sample 9134231 | NCBI WGS metagenome assembly JAEEGL01 (sample SAMN16246548, study PRJNA631951) | gut metagenome | biome: gut microbiome; feature: rumen; material: fiber-attached | host: Bos | place: Iran: Karaj | collected 2018-10
CCTGCCAGCGGTCGAAAACCAAGCCAAGACTAAGCATGTAGAAACCTTATTAGTTCCACGTTTGGACGAGGGTTCAAACCCCTCCAGCTCCACAAAATCAAATATAAGTCGCTAAAAATCAGCGACTTATGTTTTTTACTACCACTTTATTCCCCCTTTGTATTCCCCCCTTTTACATCCGTGACGAAATGTGGTGATGTCCTACTTATTTGGATAAAAACTCACATAGAAATTGACACATCTCCATATTTCTCTTCACCATTTTTGTGTTCGAATGGTCAGGGCCTAGCACATGTTCAAAGATATCCAATGCCTTTCTTAGGTATTCCAAAGCTTTACAGTATTCTCCATTACTAAAATAGACACCGGAAATGTTGTTGTATGACCCTGCGGTAAAGGGATGATCCTTTCCGTAAACCTTTTCACGAATGGAGAGAGCTTTGAAGTGGTAATCTAGGGCCTTTGAGTATTCTCTTTGGGTTTCGTATATCAGTCCGATATTGTTGTATGTCCCGGCAGTTTCAGGATTCTCCTTTCCAAGAACCATCTCTTGGATGTCTAGTGTCTTAAAAATGTACTCCAGGGCCTTTGCATAATCTCCGTCGTCGAAATAGACACCAGAAATGTTGTTGTATGACCCTGCGGTAATAAGATGCCCCGTTCCTAAAAACTTTACTTTGATAGCCAAAGACTTGAAAAGGAACTCTAGGGCTCTTGGGTAGTCACCAACTCTTTGGTAGACTAATCCTATATTGTCGAATGACCCAGCAATATCAAGATGCTCCATTCCGAGAACTTTTACTCTGATAGCCAGCGCCTTGAAATGGCACTCTAGAGCTTTCAAGAAGTCTCTTTGGCTGTTGTGAGCTATTCCGATATTGTCGAAGGGTCCAGCGATGGACAAGTGGTCAGGTCCATATAGTTTCTCACGAAGGGAAACAAGCCGTAGACAAATAGGTTCCATTTCCTTATACTGACCATAGTCAAACAGGAAATTTGAGTAATCGGATAATAATCCTTCATACTTTTCCTCGGGAAAGTTGCTCTCCTTGGCCCATTTGTCAGCTTTAACATAGATAGCCTTCACCTCATTGATCCTCTCCTCAAGGGGGACATTCACTTCTGCAATCATCATTTTAGCTTGTAATAGAAAAGCATTAATATCTTGATGGACAAGTTCCTGATCCCTTTTTATGTTAGCGTAATGCGTGTCTGCATCGTGAGATATTTCATCAAGCAGAGTGTTTGCTCTTTCCAAGTTGCCCATTTCAAAGGCTTCCGTAGCGCGGCAGAGTTTATCGCTTAACTGCTCACGTTGCATCACGGCTATACGTTGGGACGTCTTGAAGAGTTCTTTTTGCAACAGGGCAAATTCATCTTTCAAGTTATTATATCGGTTTAATTTCTTTTGCAGTTCACTACGTAGATCTTCGTCATCGGGATATTTTTCTGTACGTTTTCGAGCAGTCTCGATATCCTTGGGAAGATTCTCAAGTTCCTCTTTCAACTGAATGTAATTCTTATTGCCAGCAATGAAAGACAGTTTAGCTAGTTCTGCTATGTACAAACCGTCCAATGTCACCTTGTCACCTTCCAACTTCAGTTTCATTAGATCGTTCTCCACCCAAAGGAATTGCTGTACGAAGCGTAATTGAAAATCATCCTGATTATTGAAACTTATCCAAAATTTCTCTTTATGTTCCTCGTTGAGTCTCTCCTTGAATTCTCTAAGTTCGGGTTCTTCCTTTTCACCTTCCTTCAAGGTCTTGCAAAAGACATATACTCTAGGGTAACCTTCCTTAATGTATTCGGCCATGGCAACGTTGAACTCCTCAATAGTGTATTTACCTGCCTTTTTGTAGAACATAGCGATAAACATATCTGACTTTCTGACCTCGTCATTGTATGAGTCCTGTGTCCTTCTGTTCGTGATAGGGGCGTCTTGGTCCTCCCATTCAAATACTTTTATTTTTATCCCGCGCTCACTGTATATCATATCCAACTGACGGATAAAATTACCAAATTCTTTGCGGTCTTCACTCATCTCATTAGACGAGGCAAGAAAAATCCTGAAATACTTCTGCTCCATAACGGTTCTTGGTTATTTTAGTAACGTTGCAAATATACTAAAAAAACAACAAGTTTCTTTAGCTACACGTTTTTTTAACAATAGAGGATATTATAAAAACTTAATTTCATGTAAATAGCGAACAATTTTGGAGCAGTTATCTACGTCATATTTAAATATAAGTCGCCAAAATCAGCGACTTATAATTTTTACTAGCAGTTTATTCCCCCTTTGTATTCCCCCCTTTCTCATTTTTGGGATAACTTAGAACTGTCAATAGCTTCACTCAACAAAACAACAAAAATAACACAATGCTACTTTGAAACCACCCATTTTTGTCAAGAATTCGTTACCTTTGCTAAACTTTAGTTTGTACATACTTTCAGTGGACATTCTACAGTAGATAGCTATTCACCAATAAAAGGGCAACCACTATGGCAATTCGTGACGAATATCAGCAATTAGAGGCTGAAATCAAAAAGGAAGAGGAACGTAGTCGCATACTCGACTTGTTATCCGTGGGTGTTATAACACCAGATGATAGCTATATTTATTTTGCTGCCTATGCATATAAAGAAAAAGGGCTATATGTAGATGATCTATATATGGAGATTGGTAATGAGATTGATGATATAATTGAAATCTTAGAAAACAAAGACAAAGAATTCAACTTAAATGACATATCTCTTCCCGATGATTATATTATTGCACCAGAATCAACCCACTTCAAAGAGATATTTCCTAAGTCACTGAACTTATCAATTACAATTTTTGACGAACTATACAATAAACTACATTCATATAAAAAGCTCAGAAAAGACGATACCGAGCTTCTAAAAAGAATTAGTGACACAAAAGCACAATGTGAACAATTGATGTTGTTATACAAAGAAGCTGTTAATAATAAATCGTCAATTTCCATAGATGACATTCAAAAGTATAAAGTTCAGACCTTTTACAAACAGTTTAATGATAATAACCTTAATGATGAAATCGAAAGAACAGAGGTCAAATTAGGGAAAAAGCTAAGCCAGAAAGAACAAATTGATTATTGTAACAATATCAGGAATCGGCTACTTTATGAAAACATTGTTAGGCCATTTGCCGCTTTGGTTATTTATTTATCATTAATTGATGAAAGAAACAGTTACCGGGCGATTATATCACAATACCTGAGTGAATCGTTATCAGACTCATCCGATAATTATGTATCCATTGAAATCAATAATTCAGACCATACAATTAAAGAAATATTCGCCTTATTAACTAAGTACCCGAAACCAATAGTCACAAGTGTTCTTGGGTATATTAAAGATGGGGGATTAATTGATTTCTTAGAGTATTCTCGAATCATAGAGTCCATTAACACTTATGATTTAAATGCCTTTATTTCATCGCTCAACAGGAAACTTGTTGAATTCTTAGACTCTTATTATTTCGTTATTAAACTAGGCTATTCTTTAGTATTGTATTATCAGAGCCAGAATAGACAAGAATGTATGATTTCTATCTCCTACATTATTCGTCTATACAAGAATACTGGCATTTGTTCACCTCAAATTGAAGTGTTTGACAACCTTGTATCATCCGAAGCAAATATCAAGGAATCATCCGAACAACTTATAAACCTACTGTCAAATCAAATATGGCATCTAGTTGGCTTAATTGCCCATTACTATTATAAATACAAACACCTTTTATTGACTTCAGATCAAGAATGCTTTGACCGACTTTTTACCCAAGAACCATATAAACAAATTTGTGATCAAGCGTTATCTGGATACAACAAACTATCCAAAGAATCTATTCTTAACATCTTTGGGTTTGTATCAACCATATTTGAACAAAATGATGAAGAAACACAGAATGCCCAAACTATTGTTGAGGAGAATAACAATGTTGAAGATATCTCTAAGCCGGAACAACATGAGAATAAGATGATCGTCAATCCATTTGACGGACTCAATAGAGAAGCAACTAAACAATGTAGCGGCGATAAAAAAGGCTACGTAAGCATGTTCATCGACTATCTTATCTATCGTGGATACATCGATGCAGAAAACAAGGATGCGTATGTTTGCTGCTTGTGTGATGACCCGATTCCGGACAACACCTTGGAGCATCTTAAATACAACGACAAGAATAACGAAGGTTTATCAAACTTGAACATCGTAACCATCCTAATTGGTAGGCTAACTCGATATACAGCGAATAATCAAATCATTGTAAACGGAAAAGTAATTTCAACAGGAAGCATCTACTTTAACAATCGACAAATTAATAATGGAGAATTAGAGGAGTGGTGTCTCTTTTGGCCTTTCCTGAGAGGGAAAAACATAGAGGATTTTAAAAAATTGTTCCAAAGTTCAATAAGATCCCAAGGCTTAAAGATGGAGAATGCGCTAAAAAGAGTAACATCATTCATAGAGGATTATGAAGCAGCTAAATCACAAAATCCAAGTATCACAAAGTTGGAATTCATTAAAAAGCGCCATTAAATAATGGTATTTTATGGCATTGTCTTTAATACGAGTTCATCATACCGGCATAGAAGTTGATCAGGGTTTATCTGAGCCTTGTTTCACCGTCGTATTCTGGTATCGGGATCTTCTAGTCTCTGAGCAAAGATAGGCATTCCACCGGCAATGAACTAAAACTCACCATCCAGACCCTCTTAATGCCTTTTTCGGACAATATTCGGCGTTCCATATCCAAGCAACTCCTACAGGAAAACACCAGCGCTTTTAAAGCCTCCATATTATCCACGTGAGGTCATTGGATATGTTCAGGCATTCCTCTAGTGCCGAGCATTCTATCCTGGACATCACACATTGATTCGACCAGGGATATGAGTACTTGTTTGGTAGGATGGGCGGTCATGAAAACGGACTATGTTATTACCATTAACCGATACAAAGGTAAGAATAAATGACAATATCTGAAAATTTGCACCGGAAAAAGTTATACACCAGCGACAACGGGTGCAATGTCACAGATAAAAATCATCATGGCAGCTTCCCATATCAATTCCTCTCCCGTCAAGCAGCAGAGCCAAATCAAAAACAAAGCAAGGAGGGTCGCCGATGGCGGTCCCTCCTTACCTATTTTAACACAACTTCAATAAAACTTAATTAGTTAAAAGACAGGAGCATAGTGGATTTTTAGTGTTTTTGTAGTGCTGAAAAACAAATAAAAATGACCACTAAGTTTCCTGATTGCAAAAATACAATATAACCCTTCATGTGTGATGAGTTCAGCAAGAATTTTAATGACAGTCTATAAAAGTTCGAAACAGTAGGGTGCACGGAGAAGAACGGGAACAGAATCAGCAGCTGGAGTGCCTGCAACGCGGTGAACTTGCAGATGTGGCGCTTCTCATAACCCAGATCCTTTGTATTGAAGCGAATCCCGTCCAAGACACGGCTCACAGAGAGCGTCACTGTTGTCATTATTTTTGAAAAATGTACTCAACTTTGAGAAAAATTTTCTTACTTTTGTGCTGCATAGTTGAAGTTTTTATTTTCTTTTTCAACTATAAAGTTACTGAAGATCAGCGACTTTACAAAATCTCAACTATGCTTATTTTACTTTAGAAACTTAAGTATGTATGAAAATATGGGTAAGAAAATAGTTGTATTAGGAGATATTCATGGTAGAACGGTATGGAAGGACATCATTGCCAAAGAGGAACCCGACCAAGTGGTTTTCCTTGGGGATTATGTGTCAACTTATGAGAATATTTCGGAGGTGGAGCAGGTGGCCAACCTCAAGGAAATCCTGAGATACAAGGATGAACATCCCGATACGATTCTGTTGCGCGGCAACCACGACACGCAGCATCTGGGCTACTACTGGGCTGAGTGTAGCGGTTATTACCCTCGCATTGCTGAATTGATGACTGAACTCAAAGAGGAGTTTTTGGCCAAGACACAGTGGATTTACATAATGGGCAACACTGTTTTCAGCCATGCTGGAATCTCAACGAAGTGGCTTGCGGCAAACCGCCTCACACTTGATGGTATCAATGCGCTCGAACCCTCCGAACTGTTTGGATTCAGCATCAAGTATGACTGGGATGTTTACGGCACTTCACCCGAACAGCCACTCACATGGATTCGTCCAAAGACGTTGGTTAATGTGATGATTCCGGGCTATGACCAAGTGGTAGGCCATACAGTTGTGGAGCGTTGCTTAAACATGAAGGACTCAAATGATATTCCTAACAATCTCTGGTTGTGTGACGCATTGGGCAACGAATCCTATTTGGTGATGGAGAATAATGAATTTAGTGAACACAAACTCTACTGCGATGAAGATAAAGAACTCAAGTTTATAAAGTAGCTGCGCTCCTTTAAAAACTTGAGGAGTACGGATTACTGATAGCCAGATTGTGCAGAAGACCTATAAACTTGAAAAGTTTTCTTCCGAAATCCGTTGTCCTTAATCTTCCTAGTTCTGAAGTGCTTAGCACTTTAGAAACTTGAATTAGTTATCCAACTAATTACTCAATTTCAATAATGATTGCAGTATAATTGTCGTCTGCTTTATTCTGACAAATGGTTTTGTATTTTTCCGCTACTTGTTCAACATCCTTAGCACATTGCAGGGTGTGCAGCAGAGTCTCGTCATCAAGAGCATTATACAGACCGTCGCTACAAAGCAAGATGCGGTCAAGCGGACTCAGTTGCAGCGTCCTAATCTCGGGAACTGCATCCTCGGGGTAGCCTGTGAAGAACGACCGAGTGATGACTTTGTAACCGAAATCATTCACTTCGTCATGGTCGATAGTGCGGTATTTCACATTTCCCTTAATGTCAATTATATAGCAGCGGCTATCACCAGCATGTGCCACTGTAGCATGATTGTCCTCGATGGATACAAGAACCATCGTTGTACCCATTTGACTTAATCCAGACTTCTCATCAATCTCGTGGCTTGCTATTTTGACAGCCTCACCGACCTTATCTTCTGTATCAGCTTCGTTACAGTGAGACTGCCAATAAGACGAAAACGAATCACACACTACCCTGCTGGCGACTTCTCCATGAGCATGGCCACCCATGCCATCACAGACGACAAAAAGGGTTCGCTTGCCTGGTATCTCTGCAATAGCGCAACAATCTTCGTTGTTGATGCGAGGTCCCTTTTCTGAAAACTGAACGTATTTCATCTTATAGTCCAACCTTTTTTGTTGAGATAATTTCTGCAAGAGGAGCAGAATGATTGCGTCTGGGCAAACTTGTATCCATGTTCGGCATCCACCATTATGCATTTCTCGTCCTTGCAGTGAGGCAGTCCGAAAGCATGCCCCAGTTCATGCAGCATCAGTTCTTCCAGATCATCGTCACTGAGCATTTTGAATGTCCTGGGTCTCAATGAAGAGATGACCGAGACGCTATCTCCCATATAGCTAATGCCAAATATACCGAATGTCGGTGAAATCTCATTCTTCTGATAGATAATTCGGTTTGTCAAGCCGAGGGCGTAACCTCCACAACGCAGCTTTTTCAAGTCGTCAAGCAAACCGGTACCGCTGTATCTGTCACGTGGTTTGCAATAGCACTCCTTGGGAAGCGTTATAGCATCATCAGCCAAATTTACCGATGGATATACCTTTTCCAACTTTGCCTTCAACTGTTTAGCCTTGGCAATCGGGAAATCGCCATAACGATAGATGTGGATGCACGGTAACGCCTTTTTAGCTTTTGCTTTTGGACGAGTTTCCGTCTGCTTTTGCACCGTTTTTGGATACTGCTTTTCATTGCCACCACAAGCCACTAATACAATAAGTAAAGCAATGGCAACTATTGTCTTTATTGTTTTCATTATCATAATAGGTATAATGTGTTCAGCTCAACTCTTTCAATACCAGGTAGCATTTGTTTCTGAAATCGTCATCAATACCCATCTGTTGAATATGGTAGAATTCTTCTTGAGTCTCTCCAGTTAATTTTTCTGGATGCTCTTCAAAATACCATTTCACCTGTTGATAGCGGTACCATTTGACAAAATGCAAACCTAAAAGCATGTTAAGCCATAAAGGCGTATCTTGGTCAATACTTGAATGCCCATTTACCGTCGTTAATTCAACATACTTTGCTTTTACTTCATTAAATGCTTGAGCAAACTCCCTGTTGCTGATGCTACATTTAACAAACGAAGTCAACAAGGCTTTCGCTTCGGCTTCCAAGTCGGTGAAACGAGTCTTGCGTTCCCTTGATTTTCCATACACATCATCTAAGTAATCCCACGACATTTTTATCTCTCGTATATAATGTAAATTGTTATTGACCAGTTATTTTTTAATCCTATCGGACGTCTCCTTATATCCCTATCTCATTTCAAACCGATGCACCATTTGCCACGATCTGTCAGATAGGGTTTAAGTTTGTCGTATGGCACCGTAAAGTGGAATGAACCAGCAGCATGACAAGCTATTGAGTACGGCTGAAATGAGATACATACACCGTCAGGTGTTAATGCAGGTTGTGGTAACAACATTTCGCCAGTCTGATTGCCATCTTGGTCGGTAAGCATAACTCCCGCCCACAACGAGGCATTCCCATGCTTGTATTGCTCATTTGTTTCTGCCACTTTCTCGAACAGTTCGAGGACTTGATTCTCGCAACCTGGCTTGAACAGATATGTCCAGCCGACTTCTTGGTGGTTTATATGGTCATATGAAACCAACTCTACAGTTGACCAACCATGTGCGCCGCCACCATATCCTCTATCAGCCATCTGATAGGTCACATAGCGATCAGTATAATAGCGAGCCCGCAGGCTGAGACTTGAAAAAAGAGCAGGAGGATAATTCTCTTCATCCGTACCCCATTCTTTTTTAATATTCTTAAAATAATTGCCTGAGATACACTTATTAATTGCATCCGCATCTTCAAGATTACCTTTGTAGCCGATGCGGTTCTTCCATGTGTTGGTAAAAATGGAAGGAGATGAAACAGGAATCCGTGTTGGCCCCGTTATTGAGGCAAGTGCCACTGTGGCAATCCATCTATGGATATAATGGTTATTGGCCACTGACGATATGGGATAGTCTATTTCAAGAGGACAAGAAACTCTATCGTTGAAATCAGCAATGTTGCTCCAACGCTGACATTTGAAGCCGGGCATCAATTTGAATCTTAGGGCTGATAATTGTTTCACGCTTTGGGAATCAGCGAAGTCCACGATGATGCTTTTCTCGCCCACCGAAATTATGAATGTCTGTTGTATGGTGTCAAGATTTACATAATCTATTGAAGGATCCTCAACGAGAACTTCATCACTTGTACAAAGGGCATAACTAAACAGGTTCTCAGCAAAATAGTAATCCTTACCACCAGCTGTACAAAAAAGTTCTCCTGACCATGAATAGCCTTCAACTATTGAATTCAATGAATCCGGTAAATCAATCAAGACTTCAGCAAATTCATCTTCGGTTTCATCATTTCCATCGTATGTTTCCTCCTCTAATGGTTGGGTTGCCCATTCATTCGTCCTAGATTTTTCTTTGCTATCGATGTTAAGTGCAAACAGGATCATAGTTAACAATCCTGCAATGATTATTGTCGTGATGATGTGCCGCTTGTTCATGACTATTTCATATCTCCTTTTTCAATCTACAAAATTAGTAAGAAAAAGTCAGCAATCCGTGATTGGATAAAAATTATTGTAATTCAGCTACACGAATTGCTGACATTAGTCTAACACATCAATCACTTACTTAACCACTTGTCCCTTGCCGTTGAGGACGATACTATATGAGTTATCGGATGTGCAAAGATACAGATCAGAGCCTATAGCTTCGATATTAGTATATGATGGCAGGGTCACAATATGACCATCGGCTGTCATCAGTCCCTCACAACAGTTACCAGCACTGTATGCCCTTAATCGTGCGGTTGCTTTCGGATGATAGGATGCTGAAGTTTCATCATCAATACCATTGTTCCAACCACTTTCATCATCTTTTACAGGCTGGCATGGCTGATCCTGTTCAGGACGTTCTGGCTTCCGATATACAACGGCATCTGTTTCGTACTCCAACATTCGGACATAACCGATGCAGAAGTCATTAATAAGATTACCCACTAAGTCATACTTTTGTACTGTATTGTTAGGCCTGATAACTTCAATATACTCATTACCGGGAATTATTGTGCATTCCATGAGGGGCAGAACTGGTTTCAAGTTCTTATCAAAAACACCCATTTCTTTGCCTTTATCAACGCATATCAGCGAATCTTGGCAAATCTGAATGTTTTCATATTCGGCAGCTAACACCATCTTGCCAGCTTTGTCCATCAGGCCTTGATAGTTACCATCCTTGCTATCGACAACACAATAGCCCCAATGATAGACGTAGCCATCCATTCCTGGACGGTAACGTAGATCTGGCTCAATCACTACATTGCCAGAAGCGTCAATAAACTTGATGATACCGCCTTCATCAACGCTGGCAAGTCCGTCCGAAAAGACCCAGGCGTGATCAAATTTTGCCGGGATGACCACCTTGCCCGTGAACTTGTTGAAGTAGCCTCGTTTCTTGCCATCACTGTAGCACACAAGCGAATCGTCACCTAATGGTTTGGCGATCCATGCAATGTGCTTAATAGTGCGTTCGCCAGTGAGGGAGTTAAAAACGTATCCTCTGCCATCAATATGGTCATGGTAATAAATGTCACGACTCACGAAAGTGTTTTCATAACAATCCGGATCATCACATTCACTGTGTCGGGGCTTCATGTCATCAATCGTTGCAACAACAGCAACAAAAGCCAACATCGCCATAAAAATTGCTGCACTTGTAGCAAATATGCCCCAGATAACCTTTGCATATTTGCCATCCTTCTTGTAGCCGAACAGCCCGAAGAACCAAGCCACCGCCTGGCACACGCCTCTCCACATCACGGTGAAGAACATTCTTCCTGAAACCTTTTTCATTATTAGATTGTTTTAGTGTTATTGAGTTATTTCATTGTATTCTATAGCATTCTGAAACCACTTTTCAAGGATGGCATCCACCTTTGCCTCAATCTCTGGTGTGATATTCTTTCGCATCTTTTGATAGGTGATGAAAAAAACGGGGGAGACTGTTACAGTAAAACGGAGCAGACTGTTACAGTTTTGATGACGCAAAATTAAACATTTTTCCTGAGACTTTCCCCATGAAGTTCAAATCTTGTCGCCGAGTGTATGATTCTGTCGAGTATCGC
>JAEEGL012884521.1_pt1 | contig 11283 bp, 12 predicted proteins | sample 9134231 | NCBI WGS metagenome assembly JAEEGL01 (sample SAMN16246548, study PRJNA631951) | gut metagenome | biome: gut microbiome; feature: rumen; material: fiber-attached | host: Bos | place: Iran: Karaj | collected 2018-10
CAAATTAGAATGCTTCAAAATAATGAATCTGAATTAGTTGAAAAGATTCAAAGTTCAATTACAAATACAATACCTCTATGGAAAAACCAAATGGTTTTAGCTTTAGGTATTTCTAATGCTAAAAAGGCTTTAAAATCTCAACAAGCTGTATCTAAATTAACTAATGAAATGTTAGCTAAGAATAGTGAAACTTTAAAACAAGGCTCAATTGAAATTGCTAAAGAAAGTGAAAGAGCAATCGTTGATGTTGAAACATTACAAAAAACTAATAGAGATTTAATCGAAACATTAGATTCTGTAATTAAGATTCATGAAGAAGGAAGAATCAAGAGACAAGAAGCTGAAAAGACTTTAGAAGATTTAGAAAAAGAATTAAAAACTAAAATGCTAGAAATCCAAGTTAAAAAATAATTAAGGAGTATTATGAATACAAAAGATTACTTTAAAGATATTTATAAAGATTTCTTTGATTCAGAATTACAACCTAAAATAGAAGTTAAGGAAAGCAAAGAAGATATATCTTCTTTGCTTCTTCAAATAGATAATTTAAGTGTAACTGATGAATCAAAAGAATTATTAAAAAGAATAATAAACTACATGAGTAAGTATAAAGATAAAGAAGAAGTTAACTATGTTCCTTTTAGAGTGGTATTAAATACTAATAATAATGCTTTGATGGAAGAAGTGTCTGATATTCTTTCTTATGCTGGTAGTTATTATGATTATTTTATAAATAATAAAGAATTAAAATTATCTTTATATAAAATAAATAAAGAAACTAAGTTGGATGACTACGGATTTATTTTAATGTATGGCTTAAATGGAATAAACTTAATTGAAGATAAAGATAGTAAAGAATTTATGTATGACTTCAAAGAACTATTGAAAAAAGATGATAAAGTATTAATGGTTTTATCAGGAGATAAGACAGAAATAGATTCATTCTTCTTAGGAAGAGAAGATATTAAAAATAATTACTTTGTATTTAATATTGAAGGAATAAATCCTGATAAACAAGAGATTTATAATGATATACTTGATAGTGTAAAATTAGAAGATGGCAAAAAAATAAGTTTACTTGATTATATAAGTTCAACATATAATAAAGATGTTGATTATGTATCATATAAAAATGATTTAATTAAATATATATCATTTAATAAAGATATTCCTACTTTAAAGAAAGATAAATCTATTGAAGAAGTATTTAGTGCTCTTAATGAACTAGTAGGATTAAATAAAGTTAAAAAAGTTTTATATGAACTTGTAGATGTAATTAAATTAAAAGAAAAAGCTGGCTCTGAATTAAAAATAAAAGATATTAACTTACATATGGTATTTTTAGGAAATCCTGGTACAGGTAAAACAACAATAGCTAGATTAATTTCTGATATATTATATAATTTAAAATATATAAAAGAGAATAAACTAGTTGAAGTATCTGTTAAAGATTTAGTTGCTGAATATGTAGGTCAGACTGCTCCTAAAACAAATGCAGTTATTGAAAAAGCTATGAATGGAGTATTATTTATAGATGAAGCTTATGCATTAGCTTCAACAAATGATTCATCTTATAATGATGAAGCTATCGCTACATTAATCCAAGCAATGGAAAACTATAGAGATAAATTAGTTGTTATATTTGCGGGTTATACTAAAGAAATGCAAGCATTCTTAAATTCAAATTCAGGTATTACTTCAAGAATAGGTTATACATTAGAATTTGATGATTACACAACTGATGAACTTATTCAAATATTTAAAGGAATGGCTACCAAAGCTGGATTCATTGTTAAAGATGATGCTATTGAGTATTTAGAAGAAATAATTAATAAGTATCGTAATATGAAGAACTTTGGTAACGCTAGATTTGTAAGAAATATATATGAAAAAACAGTTATTAAACATGCTTCTAATGTAAAAGATAAAAAGAGAAAAGATGTATTAAAAACAATAACTAAGAAAGATATAAATGTAGAAAACTTAATATTAAAGTAAAAGCGTTAATTAAACACGCTTTTTATATTGTATGTAAAGTTTATTTTATATAATTTACAAACTTATATAAATATATTATTATTTTAGATAGAAGGGAGACATTTTAAAATGAAATATGAAATTAAAGGTGGGAGCTTTCCAATTGTAGAATGTACTTTAAATAATGGAGAAGCTATGATTACACAAAGTGGATCTATGTGCTGGATGGATTCATCTATAACAATGGAAACTTCATCAAATGGTGGAGTAGGTAAAGTAATCGGAAGATTATTTACAAAAGAAAAATTATTCCAAAATATTTATACCGCTAATAAAGATGGAGCTAAAATATCTTTTGGTACTTGTGTTCCAGGAGCTATTATGGCAGTCGAATTAAAGGGCGGAGAAAGTATTATATGCCAAAAATCAGCTTTCTTAGCTTCATATGGGAATATTGAATTATCAACATTCTTTAATAAAAAGATTGGTGCTGGTTTATTTGGTGGTGAAGGATTCATCATGCAAAAACTATCTGGGGAAGGTACAGTATTTATTGAAATAGATGGTTCAGCCGTTGAATTTGAATTAGCTCAAGGAGAACAAAAAATCTTAAGTACTGGGTATCTTGTATCAATGAGTGAAACTTGCACAATGGATATTCAAACAGTTAAAGGTGTTAAAAATATTTTCTTAGGTGGTGAAGGAATATTTAATACGGTAATAACTGGTCCTGGTAAAGTAATAGTTCAAACTATGCCTTTAGCAAGACTTGCTGATAGTATTATTCCATTCATACCAGTTCAATCTTCATCATCAAATACAACTGCTGGTAATGCTATAAATGCAGCTTCTTCAATATTAAATTTATTTGGTAAGAAGTAATATCCATAAATTGGAAATAATTAATTAAAATAAGTGTTAATAATAAAAATAGGTGATTCTTTTGAAAAAATTATTAACACTTATTTTTTATTTTAATTTATTATTCTTTTTCTTTGATATAAAAGATTTAAATTCTATAGATGATATAGCTTTAATATATGATAATGATTCCTTATATGATGAAAAATACTATAATATAAGTTTCTATGATTTTTATTTAAGTGAATTAGAAGAATCAATTAAAGATTTAGATATAAAAATAATAAGTATTACCCCAGAAGATTATGAAAAACTGGAATTTATAAGTGTTGATAAAGTTATAGAAGAAGTTAAAAATAGTTTAATTAATGATAACAAAGATGAAGAAGCAATAAATGTTTATCAAAATAATTTTAGAATTAAAAGTATGGTAGTAATATCAACTAAAGAAAATATAATAGAGTTAGAAAAGAGAATTAAAATAATATAGTGTTGAATTAATGCCCATTATTTTGTAAAATGGTATTAGGTGATAATATGAGCATATTATTAAAAGGGATAATATCATTTGCTGTATGTTTTGTAGTTGTTTTATCAGCATATTTACTCATTATAAACAAAAAGAGAAAAGATTATACTGATGGTAAATACTCTGTTGATATATTATATATAGTCAATAAATTTAAACTAGATATGAGAAAGACTAAATATAAAACTCTTAAAACAGTTACTGCTTTCATAAATTCATTTATAGTTGCATTTACATTCGCAGTTGTTACTAATCTTAAATATAAATATTTCTTCAAATTATTAATTGCGTTTGTTATGATGTTTACTTTAATATATTCACTATATGAAATAACAGGTAGAATATTTAAGAAAAAAGAAAATAAGGATAGTTAATTATTCGACAATATTCTTATTTTTTTTATGCTATTCTTTTCACTATGGAGGAATAATGAAAAGAGTAAAAATATTTGATGAACCTCATGAAAAAGACCTTGAAGATGATATAAATTCATTTATAAATAGTGTTGATAATATAATAGATATTCAATTTAGAACAGCTGTATCAATATTTTCTGAAGATCAAATATACTGTTTTTCAGCAATGATTATATATGAAGAAAATTAGAAAAAATACATTTTTAGAAGGGTCTATAATTGCTACTTTGGCAATTATATTTACTAAATTATTAGGTGCTTTATATGTAATACCATTTTATAAAATAATAGGGTCTTCCGGAGGATCTTTATATTCTTATGCATATAATATATATGTTTTATTTTTAAATATTTCTTCTGCTGGTATCCCAATTGCGATAAGTAAAATTATAAGCGAGTATAATTCATTGGGTTTTTATTATTCTAAGGAAAAATCTTATAGAATAGGTAAGTGTATTATAATTATTTTTTCAATAATATCTTTTTTAATATTGTTTATATTCTCTAAATTTTTTGCCTTTATTATAATTGGTAATTCTATATCAGAAAACACTATTCAAGATATATCTTTAGTAATTAAAAGTGTATCATTTTGCTTACTAATTGTCCCATACTTATCAGTTATTAAAGGTTATCTTCAAGGACATAAATATATAAGTATAACAAGTTTTAGTGAAATAATTGAGCAAGTAGTTAGAATAACTATTCTTTTAGTTGGATCATTTATAGTAATTAAAGTATTTAATAAAAGTGTATGTTTTGGAGTATGTATTTCTGTATTGGGTGCTTTTTTTGGAGGATTATCTGCTTATATATATTTACAAAATAAAATTAAAAAAAATAAAGATTTATTTAAAAGAAAAAGTGATTTAAAAGAAGATAATATATCATATAAATATATTATTAAAATGATAATAAAATATTCAGTCCCTTTTATAATAATATCTATAGTTACTAATGTTTATAGTATGACAGATTTATCTTTAATAATAAGAGGTTTATCAAAACTTGGATATTCCGGACACGATTCAGAAGTAATATCAAGTATTATATCAACCTGGGGTATTAAAATATGTATGATAATCTCTTCAATTTCTATTGGAATGAGTATTAATTTGATACCTAATATAGTAAATAATTATATTAATAATGAATTTAATAAAATAGAAGATAAGATAATTAAATCACTAAACATTATTTTATATATATCTTTACCTTTAACTATATTTATATCAATTAATTCTGAATCTCTGTATACACTATTTTATGGTTATAATAAGTACGGAATAATAATTTTAAAATATTTGCCATACACTTCTTTATTATCAAGTATTCAAGTGGTATTAAACATGTCACTTCAGGGTCTTAATGAATATAAAACAGTATATTTAAATACAATAATTGGTTTCTTAATTAATATGATACTCGATATACCTTTAATATATTTGTTTAATTATTTAAATATTTATCCTTATTATGGTGCGATAACATCTACGATTATGGGTTATAGTATATCTATATTATTAATAATTATTAAGTTAAAAAATAAATATAATTTTAAATTTAATAAATTATTTATAACAATAAGAAAAGAGATTCCATCATTAATTATTTCATTTACATTTATGATGGTATTAAAATTAATTATAAAAAGTAATTATAATAGACTAATACAAATACCAATATTATCACTATTATTGCTTATTTCGGGAAGTATATACCTGTTTTTAACTAATAAAAATAAGTTACTTAATAGTGTGTTGGGTGACAATTTAATGCAAAGAGTAAAAAGTAAAATAAGTGCAAAAAATATGTAAACTTGTATTATTCGACTTTAAATGATAAAATTTAATTAACATAATGAAGGAGAATAATATATGGGGAACGAAGAATTTTTAGAAATTGTAGATGAATTATTTAAATTTTTAAGGGATAAAATCAGTCTAAGTTATGGTCAATACTTAACTGATGAGCAGAAGGAAAGATTATTTTCATTTGAAACTGAGAATATCGTTGTAAATGAAGAATCAAATAAAATTGTTCATTATGATGAAAAAGAAAATAAAATTCAAATTTCTGGTGAATTTTTAACCCCTGATTATGTTGAAAAGATTAAATCAAAGAATCCAGAATTTGATTTAGTTGATTTAAAAAATAGGATTAATGATGAAAACCCAAGAATATTATTAGAAGAATTAATATCATTTAGTACTGAGTTAAATATAAAAGAAAAAGATTTAGTAAAAGCCTTACTAATTCAAGAAATACTAAAAATGGTTTTATATAAAGAAGATAGAGAGGCTAAAGAAGATGCTATAATATCTGGTACAATCGAATTATTAGCGCATAATATTGGTTCTCAAAATGGTTTCTTAGTAGCGACTCCTAAAAAATTATTAGGTGAGTTAGAAGCTGCAATTGGTTTAAAAGAAGAACTAGAAGATAAATTTGAGTCAGTTGTTTTAGGTGGTACTTCTTTAGAGCATTTATCAAGAATAGAAAATAGAAGATTATTAGAAAAGATTGATGAACTTACTGATAATAGAAAAATAATAGAAAGTACTCAAAATCTTGATAATGTTATTGATTCAATAGTAAATATGACAGAGAAAACAGAAAAAGAAATATCAGAAAAAGAAGAAAAAGTTAAAGATGACACAGAAGAAATAGTTGATCTTGATAAAACAATTGAAATGGAAAAAATAAAAGATGAAATTGAAAAAGAAGCTTCAAAAAATGAAGAACTTCTTAATAAAGAAATAGAAGAAAATAAATTAGAGCAAACAAAACCAACTACTTTTTTCTCTGGAAAAGCAAGAATAATATTGTCGATTGTTGGTGTTATTTTAGTGGTAGCATTTGGTGTATTGGTTGGCTGGTTATTATTTAAATTTAAATAGACAAAAAGTTGTCTATTTTTTTTATTATGATATAATAATTATATAAATTTAATGAGGTTTTTGTATGAAAATAATTTTTATTAAAGATGTAAAAGGTCAAGGTAAAAAAGATGATATAAAAGAAGTAAAACAGGGATTTGGAGAATATTTAGTTAAATCTGGAAGTGCTGTTTTATATACTAATAAAAGTTTAGAAATTTTAAATAAACAAAAAGAAGTTAGAAAAGAAGAAGCTGATAAAGTAAAAACTGAGGCTATTGAATTAAAAAATAAATTAGAAAAATTATCATTAAGATTTAAAGTAAAGACCGGAAAAGATGGTAAAGTATTTGGTAATGTTTCTAGTAAGCAAATATGCGAAGAATTAAAAAGTAAGGGTTATGAAATAGATAAAAAGAAAATAGTAATAGATTATCCACTTAATATGATAGGTAAGTTTGTAGTAAAAGTTATTTTACATAAAGAAGTTACTTGTGATTTAAAAGTAGAATTAGTTAGTTAGGAGGTTTTATAATGCCAACAAGAAATGATCCAAAAAGTTTAGAAGCAGAAATAAATGCATTAGGTTGTGCTTTTGTTAATACAAATTCATTAGAAAAATTATGCGAAGAATTAACTAGTGAAATGTTTTATAGTGATGCTAATAGTAAAATATTTGCTGTTATAAAAGAACTCCATACTAAGAATGTACCGGTTGATTCAACAACTGTCATAAATGGACTTGAAAAAAAGAAAGAACTATCTAGTGTTGGTGGAGTAGAATATATAACTGAGATAATTGATTCAGCAGGGTCTATTTATCATGTAAATGAATATATTAAGATAATATTTGAAAAGTATATTCTAAGAAATTTAATAAGCAAATCTACAGATATAATTCAAGAAGCTTATGATGAAAAAGAATCTGTTGAAGATATAGTAGAAAATGCTGAAAGAAATATATTAAGTATACATAATGATAAATTAGGAAAAGAAATTAAGAATATTCAAGATATATTACCAGAAGTACAAGCTCAAATTGAAGAATTAGCTAAAAAGAAAACTGGTGTTACAGGGGTACCTACTGGTTTTCATGATTTAGACAAAAAAACAAGAGGTTTATCTAAAAACCAAGTAATAATTGTTGCTGGTAGACCTGGTGCTGGTAAATCAACATTTGCTCTTAATATAGGACTTAATGCTGCTATACTTGCTAAAAAAACAGTTGCTTTCTTTTCTCTTGAAATGGGAGCTGAAGAAATAGTTAAAAAAATGTATAGTGCAGTAGGAAGAATAGATGGTAATATTCTTGCAACAGGAAAACTTAATAATACAGATTGGAAAAAGTTTAATGAAGCACAAAGTGAACTTGCAGATACAAACTTCTTTATAGATGATACTGCAGGAATAACTGTTAGTGAAATTAGAAGAAAATGTAGAAGATTAAAAGCAAGTGATACTGGGTTAGATTTAATAATAATTGACTATCTACAACTTATTAGTAGTACTACTAAGTATTCTGGTAATAGAGTTGCTGAAGTTAGTGAAGTATCAAGAGATTTGAAAAGACTTGCTATGGAACTTGAAGTTCCAGTTATCGCACTTGCTCAACTTTCTCGTGGAACTGAGCAAAGAAAAGGCGATGATAGAAAGCCAAGACTTAGTGACTTAAGAGAATCTGGTTCTATTGAACAAGATGCAGATATTGTGTTATTCTTATATAGTGAAGATTATTATGAAAATATAACAAATACAACTTCTAAAATAGAATTATTAATTGCTAAACATAGAAATGGTGAAACTGGAAGTATAGATTTTGTATTTGAAAAGAATATAAGCAAATTTAATAATTTTGCTTATACACAAGAGGCTAAAAATGAATAAAAAAGGTAAAATATTAGGCACAATTTTTTGTATATTAATGGCAGCACTTATTTTTGGAGTGGGCTTTGTTGATAAAGAAAGTAATAAAGATACAATTACTTTATTTCAGGTGTATCTTAATGGTAAAAAAATTGGTTTAATAAATAATGATCAAGAATTATATGATTTAATTGATAAAGAACAAACTTCAATAAAACAAAAATATGGTGTTAAAAAAGTATATCCACCACATGGATTAAAAGTAACCGCCATTAAGACATATAATAGAAATACTACTGATGTAAGTATTATATATAACAGGATTAAAAATGAAGCTCCTTTTACAATTGAAGGATATCAAATAACAATAAAAGATGAAGAAGAGCCAAAAACATTTTATATTCTAAATAGAGAAGACTTAGACACAGCAATTAAAAATACAGTTATGTCTTTTGTTCCTAAAGAAACATTAGATAACTATTTAGCTAGTACACAACCAAAAATTACAGATGAAGGTGAAACTCTTGATAATGTATATTTAAAACAAGAGGTTAGAATAAAAGAAGCACTTATTTCAACAGAAGAAGTTATCTTTACAAATGCAGAAGATTTAAGTAGATATATGTTATTTGGAACTCTTGAAGCCCAAAAAGAATATGAAATTAAAAAGGGTGATGACGTTAAAACAGTTGCAACAAATAATATGCTAAGTGTTAATGAGTTCTTAATAGCAAACCCTAAAATAGTTAGTGAAAATGCGCTTTTAACTGTAGGTCAAAAAGTTAACATATCACTTATTAATCCGTTGGTTGATGTAATTGAGGAGACGACAAGGGTTGAAAAGCAAACCATTAAATATGAAACAACTGTTGAATATGATAATAGCTTGAGTGCATCAGTTAGATATGTTAAGCAAGAAGGATCTAATGGACTTGTAAAAGTTACATATAAAAATGAAATTATAAATGGACTTTTAAACAATGCCGTTACAGTTTCAACAGAAGAAATAACTCCAACAATTAATAGAGTGTTAGTGGTTGGTGGTATAAATACTGTTTATGTAGGAGACTCATCTTATTGGGCTTGGCCAACAAACAAACCATATAGAATATCTTCTTACTTTGGACCTCGTTGGGGTAGTTGGCATTATGGTATTGATATTACTGGTACTGGACATGGTTCACCAATATATGCAATACAAAATGGTAATGTTATAAGAACTGGTACAAGAGGAGATATGGGAAATCATGTTATGATAACTCATAATAATGGATACAATTCAGTATATATGCATTTATCAAAAATATTAGTAAATCCTGGTGATACAGTAGTTAAGGGTCAAATAATTGGATTAATGGGTAGTACAGGTAGATCGACTGGTACACACTTACATTTAGGTGTATGGACTGGTTCTTCAACTTATAGTAATGCAAGAATGATAGACCCATTAACAATATATAGATAATATGAAAGTAACAATATTAGGAAGTGGTTCTAAAGGAAATTCAACATTAATAGAAATTGAAAATACGAAAATTCTAATTGATGTTGGATTTTCTTATAGAACTTTAAAAGAAAAACTAAATAGTATACATGTTGACCCATTAACGATAGATTATATATTAATAACTCATGATCATTCAGATCACATATATGGTCTTAAAACATATTTAAAGAACTATAAACCATTTATTTATATGAGTAAAAAGATTGCTGATGTGTTCTTTGATTTTAAGTATGAGAATTTAATATATATAGAAGATGAATTAAAAATAAATAATATAAAGATTACAACACTTCAAACATCACATGACTCAACTGATTCATGTGGGTTTTTGATAACATATGGTGATGAATCATTAGTATATATTACAGATACTGGATATATACATTCGAAAGTATTAAATAAAATAAAAAATAAAACATATTATATATTTGAAAGTAATCATGATATAGATATGCTTATAAACGGAAAATATCCGCCTTATTTACAGCATAGAATTTTAAGCGATAGAGGGCACTTATCAAATGAATTATCAGGTTCATATTTATCAAAGTTAATTGGAGAGAATACCAAAAAAATTGTACTTGCACATTTAAGCGAAGAAAATAACACTCCTGAAGTGGCGTTAAATACAGTAAAGGGTATATTAAAAGATCATGATATAAAAATTGATGTTATTACTGCATCACAATATGAGTTAACAGAGGTTTCAAATGATTAAAATTATATGTGTTGGTAAAATAAAAGAAAAGTATTTAATGGATTTTATAAATGATTATAAGATGAGAATAAGTGCATATCATAAGATAGAGATTATTGAGTTAAAAGATAGTGATATTCAAACAGAAAGTAAAGAAATATTAAACAGATTAAATTCAAAAGATTTTAATATAATTTTAGATATTAATGGTAAAAAATATAATTCAATTGAGTTTTCAAAATTAATAAATGATACTTTTATAAATGGATATGGAACTATAACATTTATAATAGGAGCTTCTAATGGGGTTACAGATGAAGTAAAAAATAAATGTAATTTAAGATTATCTTTTTCAGATATGACATTCCCTCACGGATTATTTAGAGGAATCCTTTTAGAACAAATATATAGATCATTTAAAATATTAAATAATGAAAGTTATCATAAATAATGATAACTTTTTAATTTAGATGATGAGTAGTTCATATATCCTCCTATATATGTTATCGTAAAAAAAATTCAAAACACTTTTTATTGATGAGGTTTTTGTGATA
>JAEEGL014617595.1_pt1 | contig 11283 bp, 12 predicted proteins | sample 9134231 | NCBI WGS metagenome assembly JAEEGL01 (sample SAMN16246548, study PRJNA631951) | gut metagenome | biome: gut microbiome; feature: rumen; material: fiber-attached | host: Bos | place: Iran: Karaj | collected 2018-10
AAATGGAGTTGGGAGATTTTCTTTGTTATCAGAATAATATCTGCAAAGAGGAAGTGTTAAATCATATCTTAACCCTTCTTCTGATAATTCATTTACGGCATTATGGACTAACTCTTTTTCTTCCTTAGGAAGTTCATTTATTTTTTCGGTGCTTATTTGGTTATCTCCATTCAATGTAGATAAAATAGAAGGAACCATTTTTACTGTGTTCATTATTTTTGAAACAGCACTTGTAAGACTGGCACCTCTCTTTAGCACTTTAAAAATCAATTTTTCATTTTCCCATCCTGAACTTGATGTTAAATTAGAAGTGTGTTCCACTATAGGTGTCTCTATTTCCAAAAATCCAAATCTTGAATAAGTGTTTCTTAATTTAGTAAGCAAATATTGCCTAATTTCCATCTCGCTAGGCAAAATATCTTTCATTCCACTAACTGGCTGTTTTTTAAGTTGCATAATAGACTCCTATAAAAGTTATTGTTTATTCATAAGTAAATCTTGTTTTAAATCCCATAGTTCTTTAGATAGGTCTACATAAGTTTGATGAGGATTAACAAGTCTCTTGCTTTCATCCCACATGGAAGAAAGCTCTTCCTTTAAATGATCTCTTGCATCAGATGTACTTTGTTGCTTAAAAATACACTTTCCGCCTTCAAAAATTTTCTGCAAGACTTTTTTTGATGTATAATTTCCAGCTTTTAGCAACGTGCTTTTCCAAGTCTCTTTTGGGTCAAATAAGTATAAATCATTGTCATTGCAATATGTATCATCTATTTCATCTTCATCATGTAATGCTATATAATCTGCTATTATCTTATTTGAGCTTTTATCATATATTCTGTAAATTTCTTTATTACCAGGGTTAGTTATTTTTTCAGCATTTTCACTAATTTTAATTTTAGGAATAAACTCATTAGACCCATGCTTTTTGATTGCACAAAGCTTATAAACTCCTCCAAGACTTCCTGCTCCATCTCCAGTTATAAGTTTTGTTCCAACTCCCCATAAATCTATTTTAGCACCTTGATCATTAAGAGTTGTAATTATATCCTCATCAAGATCATTTGATGCGCATATAAGAGCATCATTTAATCCTTCTTGATCAAATCTTTCTCTTATCTTCTTAGAAAGATATGCAAGGTCACCTGAGTCAAGCCTTATTCCATATTTTTTAGATTTAATTCCTGATGCCTTCATTTCTTTAAATACTTTAATAGCATTTTCCAATCCGCTCTTCAAAGTATCATATGTATCGATTAAAAGAATACAGTTGTCAGGATAGTCACTTGCAAATCTTCTAAATGCTTCAAGCTCAGATTCATGACTCATTATTAGTGAGTGTGCATGGGTTCCCATCGGAACAAGATCAAAATCTTTTGCAGAAAGAACATTAGAAGTTCCTATGCAACCAGCTATTACTGCAGCACGCGATCCATAATAACCTGCATCTACATTTTGTGATCTACGAAGCCCAAATTCCATAACTGGCTTTGCGCCTGCAGCATAGACTATTCTGTGGGCTTTAGTTGCAATTAAAATGTTATGGTTTATTATTGAAAGAAGTGCCGCTTCTATAAGTTGAGCCTCTCCAATTTTTGATATAACTTTTATTAATGGCTCATTGGGGAAAATAACACTTCCTTCAATAAAAGAATAAATGTCACCACTGAATTTAAAATGTGATAAGTATTCTAAAAATTCTTCTTTAAAGACTCCAAGACTTCTTAAATATTCTATATCACCTTTTTCAAATTTCAGATTTTGTATGTATTCAATTAACTCATTGAGACCACAAAAAACACCAAAGCCATTGCCAAATGGATTTTTTCTATAGAACATATCGAAGCAAGTATAAGGCTCGTCTTCTCCATATTCTAAATATGAAGTCTGCATCATAAGCAGCTCGTAATAATCTGTGAGCAATGTTAAATTTCTCATATCTGCCTTGTTATTTTATTTCAGGAAAACTTTCTAGTGGGATGCAATAAATTGCTGTAGCAAGACGAGAAGCAAGTTCTTTTAGTCTATCTGGAGTATGAATCGATGCCCTATCACCAAGCTCTAAATCAATACTTGGAATTTTTGTATATGACATCTGAGTCAAATCCATAGGGAGTTTTCCTTCTCCACATATCTTTTCGCCTTGAGAAGCAAGTGCTGCTACTATTGTATCACCAAGTAAATCATTTAACTCATACGTTTGATTTACTGGGTACATTTTTCTATATTTTTTGCTAGATGGAGTAGAACAATAAAAAATTCCTTTATCTGTATCCGTTGAATCATAGTGTAAAGATATATGGATATTGGCAAAATTATTGGCAATGACTGTGCGCGCAATATTATCAAGTTTTGTATCAACATCTTCTCTAATCATAAGCACGTCATATCCCATATCAAGCAATTCATCTCTTAAGTACAGGGCAAGGAGAAGTGTTACTTCGGCTTCCTTAACGCCATTTGGAAAGGTCATTCCTTTGGAAATCGCATAACTATAAACTTCGCCTTCCTTTGTTGTTCCGCCAGTCACTTTTGGAGAACCATCTGGATGTGACAGAGTCTTCACACTAGCATCAATATCTGTCCCATGGCCTGCATTTATAGCAACCACAGGGGCAAATCTTCCTAAAATTACTTTTCGCTCTCTTTGTTTATATAGATATGCCGTTCCAGTTTTTACAGCAGAGTATTCAGCAAATTCCATATCATCTGAAAGCGATACAGGAATCTTTTCATACTTTGGAACTTCAATTATTTTAACATTACTATCTTCACTTTCGGATACTGCCTGCGAGCAAGATACAAGAAGCATCGCTACAATAAGCAATATTGATAAAAATACTCTTTTTATTTTTCTTGAATATATCACTGGATTATTCCACCACATAATATTTTATTATCTATATAGAAAACAGCACTCTGTCCTCTTGCTATAGCTCTTACTTTTTTGTCAAATTTAAATTTATAGATACCATTTTCTTCTTTTGATAGTATACCATAAACGCCCTCATCTTTATAGCGTATTTTACAAAGCGCTTTAATAGGCTCTTTTATATCAGGGCAGGCTTGGAAATTAACATCCTTGCAACTTAACTCGTCTTTAAACAGGTCTTCATCATTTACAAGGGTTACTGTATTATTATTTGCGTCAATCTCGCCAACAAAAGCGCGTCCTTCAAACTTCAAATTGCTTTTTTTATTTATTTCTCCAACATCAATTGCAATTCCTCTTCTTTGTCCTACAGTATAATTTATAATTCCATCATGCCACCCTAAAACAGTGTTTTCTTTATCAATAAAATGTCCTCTTTCTAAAAAAGAAATCTTTGGAGCACCGCTTGCAAGTTTTTCTTTATAGTCAGGGCCAAGTTTTTCTATTTCAATAAATTTTTTATAGTCTCCATCTTTTATAAAGCATATATCAAAAGAATCTCTTTTTTGCGAAAGCACAATTCCTGCCTCGGCAGCTTTTTTTCGGACTTCACATTTTGTGAAATTAGAAAGCGGAAGGATGAGACGTGATAACTGTTCTTGTGTTAAGTTATATAAAATATAAGATTGATCTTTTTCTACATATTTACTTTTTGATATAGCATATCTTTTTGTATTTTCATCAAAGATCACATCTGCATAATGACCTGTCGCAATTTTATCGGCATCAAACTTCTCAAGAGTTTTCATGAGCATTGCAAACTTAACATATCTGTTGCATAGTGCACAAGGATTTGGAGTTCTTGCATTCAAGTAATCTTCGACAAATGGATTTATTACATGCTCTCTAAATTCTTTTTCCATAGGGACAACATGATGTTCTATTTTTAGAAACTCTGCAAGTCTTTTTGCATCTTCTATGTCGGTTGTGCTTGGGGTGTTAGCAAAAACTGTCATAGTAACTCCTATGACTTCATAACCTTGTTGTTTCAAACTCCATGCACTATATGCGGAATCAACTCCGCCTGATAATCCAAGAACAACTTTCATATCACTCTTTTACTTTTATATTGCGCACACCATCTTTTCCAAGTTCTATAACTACATCAATTGATTTTTCTATTGGAAGTATATCTTTTATTTTATCTGCCCACTCTATTACACAGATAGAATTATTTTTATATAAGTATTCACTAAAACCTATATTATCTAACTCATCAATTTCTTTTATTCTATATACATCAAAATGATAAAGATTTTTAAATATTTTATTTGTCGTCTTATATTCTTTTACAATTGTAAATGTTGGTGAGGTTATTTCAGATTTTACATTAAGAACTTTCGCAATATATTTTGTAAGCGCAGTTTTGCCTGCGCCTAAATCACCACTTAGCAAAATAAGATTTTTTTTAGAACTCATTTTGCTCATTAAATATTCTGCAACTTTTTTTAATTCTTCTTCTTTTTCTATAATAAACTGTTTCATTTATTATTTATCTAGGTCCTTAACTAGATTTGCAAGTTCTTTAAGGCTTGGGCTTTCACTGTTATTTGTTTTTACTGTTTGGACGGCACCCTCTTTTTTCTCTATACTTACTTCTTGATCACTGCTTAAAGGCTTTGGAGAGCGTCCTTCTTTTTTAAGGATTTCCCTTGCAGCCTTATGTTTTTCTAGGGAATACGCATATATTTCGTCTATTTTATCTTCATTTCCTATAACCCTATTGGGAATTATAAACCCATGCAGGTTATCCATCATAAAAAGCAGCATTGAAGGACGCTTTTTCACACCAAACACCTGCTCCCATAAAATATTTCCTTTTTTATCTCCTATAATCAGTTCTATACCCTCGTCTCCTATAGAAAGATCTACTTCTTTTTGAGGAGTTTTCTTTTCTCTTGCAGATATTCTAATCCATATAAGTATAGGTGAGATAACAGGAAAGAGAATCATACAAAATACAATTAAAATTTTTTGCATGTCAGTAAGAATAGATATTTTTCCACTCACAAGCAAATATATTCCTGCAATCCATGCCGCAAGAGTAAACAAAACATTAAAAATTCCATTTACTGAAAAAATTGTATAGTAGATTGATGATAACCAGATATCCTTCTTTTTTAATTTGAATTTATAATTATATTTCATACTATTAATTTATGTTCCTTGTGATTATTCTGCATCTATTGCTTTTCTATCAGGACAACCAAGTTGTTGCCACTTTAGATATGCGCTTATAAATCTATCTATATCTCCATCAAGAACTGCAGTTGAATTACTTGTTTCTTCTCCTGTTCTTAAATCTTTTACTAACCTATATGGTTGTAAGAAGTAAGATCTTATTTGTGAACCCCAGCTGTTTTCTTTTACCTCTCCTCTTATGTCTGACCATTTTGCATCTGCCTGTTGTTTCTTTAACATACATAATTTTGTTTTTAACATCTGGAGCGCTTTTTCTTTATTTTGAAACTGACTTCTTTCTTCTTGGCAGTTTACAACTATTCCTGTTGCTTTATGAACGATTCTAACTGCCGATGAGGTTTTATTAATGTGCTGGCCACCAGCACCTGATGATCTGTAAGCTGTCATTTCATATTCATCATCTTTAATTTCTATATCTAAGTCTTCTTTTAAATCTGGCATTACTTCACAACGAACAAAGGATGTTTCCCTTTTTCCTTGTGCATTATATGGTGACATACGAACAAGCCTATGAACTCCATTTTCTGAACGCATAAATCCGTATGCATATTCACCTTCTATTCTAAAAACAACTGTTTTAATTCCGACTATGTCGCCTTCTTCAAAGTCAATTACTGAACATTTAAAACCTTTTCTTTCTGCGAACCTTGTATACATTCTATAGAGTATAGATGCCCAGTCACAACTTTCCGTTCCACCAGAGCCTGCAAATATTGAAACGATTGCATTTTCTGAATCATACTCACCGGAAAACAATAATTTAGTATGTATATTTTCTAATTCATCTTTAAATAATTTTATTTCTGCTTCTATTTCTTTTACAAGCGATTCGTCACTTGTTTCGTATCCCATCTCAATTAAGGTTTCTATATCTTCATAAGTTCTGCTAAGTCTTTCAAAATCAGAAACTTCGCTTTTTAAAATTTTTGATTCTCTTGCAAGTTTATTGGCTTTATCTACATCATTCCAAAATGTAGGTTCTTGCATTGCAAGATCTATTTCCGATATTCTATTTTTCTTTGTATCTAAATTTAAAGCCTCTTTTACTTCTTTAAGTGGCTTTGCAAGTTCATTTAATGTACTTTTAAAACTATCGAGTTCTATCATTTGCTTTCCTAAATTTACTCACTAGGTTTAATTATTATTTCGTCTGCTCCTATCAGTCCATGTTTTTGTCTTGCTATATCTTCTATGTAATCTCTAGTTTTTTGAAATGTTTGTTTTTTCTTTAAATCAATTTCTCTTTCTTTTTCGTAATCAATATTGGCTTCTATGCTTTCAATAGAGCGCTCAACATCTGCCTGCTTCGATATAGAATCAAGTTGGTGCTTTTTGGCAAATGCTATGAGTACCCACACAATGATTATTAAGAATATTACTAATATTTTATTTTTAATTATTTTTCTAAACATTTTCTGCCTTATGATTAATAATGCGTGCTCCGAACTGAATGGAAATTTGATCATTTTCCTTCACTTCGTATGAAGCACGCACTACTTTGCCATTCACAGAGACTAGGCCACTATCGCAAAGTTTATTGGCGATAGTGCGTCTCTTAATGACTTGTTTAACTTTTAAATACTTATCAAGTCTCAAGTCCTTATTAAATTGGGCTTTGACTTATTAGTTGTTGATGAGTTCTTTAAAGCTTTTTGCTGGTTTGAACTTAGGAGCCTTAGAAGCCTTGATTTTGATAGCTTCTTTTGTCTTTGGGTTGATTCCTTCACGTTCTTTTCTCTTAGCTACTTCGAATGTACCAAAGCCAGAAATTGCTACTTTTCCATCGCTTTTAAGCTCTTTTTCAATGATGCCTGTAAAAGCGTTAATTACACCTTCTGCTTCCTTCTTGCCAAGACCTGTCTTTTCTCCTAAAGCTACGATTAATTCAGATTTATTCATATTTCCTCCTGTTACGAAAAAGCTTATATTTTTCGTCCTTTTTTAATATTTGCTTATTTTACCTATATTTTTGGCTTTTGTCAAGGGAAAAACGCTAAAAAATATAGGTTTTATGGCACTTTTTTCGGACCTGCTTGCCATAAGGTTTAACGAAATGTTGCCCCTCTAGAAAGGGTTAAATTACATCATCCCCATTCCGCCTGCGGCGCCACCTGGCATAGGAGGAAGTGGCTCCTTCTTTGAAACCACTGCAGACTCAGTTGTAAGAAGTGTGCTTGCTATTGATGCAGCATTTTGAAGAGCACATCTTGTAACTTTAGCTGGGTCAAGAATTCCAGAGTCAATCATATTAACATACTTATCATTATATGCATCATAACCCATATCTACGTTAGAGTTTTTTACTTTATCTACAACTATAGATCCATCAACTCCTGCATTTTCGGCAATCTTATGAAGTGGAGCTTCAAGTGCTTTTAAAACTATGCGTGCACCAGTTTTCTCATCACCATCAAGACCAGATACAACTTTTTCTACATCTTTGATTGCATGTATAAGAGCTGCACCACCACCCGCAATGATACCTTCTTCTATTGCAGCCTTGGTTGCGTTTAAAGCATCTTCTATACGAAGTTTCTTCTCTTTCATTTCTGTTTCTGTTGTTGCGCCTACTTTAATTACAGCAACACCACCAGAAAGTTTTGCAAGTCTTTCTTGTAATTTTTCTTTATCAAAGTCAGATGTTGAAGAAGCAATTTGAGCTTTGATTTGTTCTACTCTGTTTTTGATTTCATTCTTATCGCCAAGTCCATCAACGATTATTGTATCGTCTTTTGTAACCTTTACAGATTTTGCCTTACCACAATCTGCAATTGTTGCATCCTTAAGTTCTTTTCCAAGGTCTTCACTTATTACGCTGCCGCCTGTAAGTATTGCAAGATCTGCAAGCATTTCTTTCTTTCTGTCACCATATCCTGGGGCCTTTACAGCGCACACATTAAATGTTCCACGAAGTTTATTTACGATAAGTGCTGTAAGAGCCTCACCTTCTATATCATCTGCCACGATTAAGAGCTTAGAGCCTGACTTTACTATTTCCTCAAGAAGTGGAAGTATGTCTTGAAGGTTACTAATCTTCTTATCTGTTATAAAAATATATGGGCTTTCAAGTTCACACTCCATTTTTTCTGTATCTGTGCAGAGGTAGGCGCTCACATATCCTCTGTCAAATTTCATACCTTCAACTACATCAAGTTCTGTCTTCATTGTTTTAGATTCTTCAACAGTGATTACACCGTCTTTAGTAACCTTTTCCATTGCATCGGCAACAAGTTCACCTACTGTGTCATCACCTGCACTGATTGCTGCAACTCTTGAAATTTGATTCTTTCCACCTACTGCTTTACTTTGATTCTTTATTGAATCAACTACTGTATCTACAGCCTTTTGCATACCCTTTCTTAAAATTATTGGATTTGCACCTGCTGCAAGGTTCTTCATACCTTCATGAACCATTGCCCCTGCAAGAACAGTTGCTGTAGTTGTTCCATCACCTGCTGTATCATTGGTTTTGGCAGCAACTTCTTTAACAAGTTGCGCTCCTAAATTTTCAAAACTATCTTCTAATTCTATTTCTTTTGCTATTGTCACACCGTCATTTATAATCTGTGGTGCTCCGTAACTCTTTTCTAGAACTACGTTTCTTCCTTTAGGTCCTAGAGTAACTGAAACTGCGTCGACAACCTTTTGAACGCCAACCTCAAGTGCTACTCTTGCTTCATCTCCAGATTTTATTAATTTTGCCATTGATATTTCCTCCTTACCTTCCTATTATTCCATTACAGCCAATATATCGTTTTGTCGAACTATTACATATTTCTTGTGATCAATTTCTATATCACTTCCTGAATATTTAGAATATATTACGTGGTCACCCTCTTTAACAGACATTTTTACCTCATTGCCATCAACCATACCGCCTGGTCCTACAGCAACAACCTTTCCTTCCATTGGCTTTTCTTTTTCACCACCTGGAAGAACTATTCCAGATGCTGTTTTTTCTTCAGCTATTATTTGTTCTAGAACTACTTTATCAAGTAATGGTCTAAGTTTCATATTATATCCTCCTAAATTAACTTATTATTTTAATCCTTGTAAAAAGGCCTTATTAAGTAAAACTAGCCAGCATTTGCCTTTTTAGAGAGCTTTATGATAGTATCACATAAAATTAGCACTGTCAAGGGGAGAGTGCTAATTCACATTTTTGGTAGATTTTATTTATAAATTAGGTATTATAGCCTTTATTACTTCTTATAATTATCTTTTATAAGCGGCCTTATAAGATAACCTATAAAGTATACACTTAGTGCTTCACCAAGCAATATGAAAAGTGCCTGCAGGTATATGACTACATCATTAAGACCATATCCATATTTTAATACAAATGGAATTATTATTGCATTGGAAATAAGAGTTGGTGATGTTGCTACAAAAAAGTTTTTCCTTCTGAGTAAATATGTAAAAACAAGACCTATCAAAGTTGCAAGAGTTCCAAATATCATGTCATAAATGTTTCCCATGTAGGTATTTGAAATTAAACAGCCAAGAGTTATTGATATAACTGATAGCTTATCATATAGAGGCAAAATACATAACGCCTCCGAAACCCTAACCTGAATCTGTCCATAGCTAAAAGGTTGCAACATAATAGTTATTACGACATACAAACTCATATAAATTGCATTCAGAGCAAGACTTTTCTTTGATATAACTGGAGATTTCACTAAAGTTTCTGACCTATTTAGAACTTATAAACTTTTCTATGGCAGATGCTGCCTGCTTTCCAGCGCCCATCGCAGATATAACTGTTGCAGCACCTGTAACTGCATCGCCACCTGCAAAAACACCCTTTCTTGTTGTCATTGTATTTTCATCGATTATAAGACAACCGTGATCATTAACGTTAAGGCCAGGTGTTGTGCTCTTTATAAGTGGGTTTGGAGATGTTCCTGTTGCAACAATTACTACATCTACTGGAATTTCAAATTCACTACCTTGTATAGCAACTGGTCTTCTACGGCCACTGCTATCAGGCTCACCAAGCTCCATCTTAACGCATTTTATAGCAATAACATCGCCATTTCTTGGATCTCTTTTATCTTCTTTGTTTTCATATCCAATAATTTCTACTGGATTATTTAAAAGCTTAAATTCTATGCCCTCTTCCTCGGCATGCTCAACTTCTTCTTTTCTTGCAGGAAGCTCTTCCATGCTACGTCTATAAACAATATATACATGGCTTGCTCCAAGTCTTTTTGCACATCTTGCGGCATCCATTGCAACATTACCACCACCAACAACACATACTTTATCGGCTTTGATGATTGGAGTTGTTGAATCTTCTGCATAAGCCTTCATTAAATTTGTTCTTGTTAAATATTCATTAGCAGAATAAACTCCTTTTAAATCTTCTCCTGGAATATTAAGGAAGTTTGGAAGCCCTGCACCTGAACCAACAAATACTGCTTCGTATCCTTGCTCGAACAATTCATCTATAGTAAGTGTTCTACCAATTACAACATTAGTTTGTATATCAACACCCATAGCTGCAAGATTATCAATTTCTTTTTGAACTATAGATTTTGGAAGTCTGAATTCTGGTATACCATAAACAAGAACTCCACCAGCTTTATGAAGTGCTTCAAAAATTGTAACTTCATATCCATTTCTTGCAAGATCACCTGCACAAGTAAGACCAGCAGGTCCAGAACCTATGATTGCTACCTTGTGTCCATTAGATACTGGTTTTTTTGGAGCTTCCTTACAATTTTCATTATGATAATCTGCTGCAAAACGTTCTAGCCTTCCTATTCCTACAGGTTCCATCTTTATACCCATAGTACATTTACTTTCGCATTGTTTTTCTTGTGGGCATACTCTGCCACATACTGCAGGAAGGGCAGATGTTTTAGAAATTTCTTGATATGCTTCCTCAAATTTTTCTTCTTTCATTAAAGAAATAAATTCAGGAATATGAATATTTACTGGACATGCTTCTACACAAGGTCTATTTTTACAATTGAGACATCTCTGTGCCTCTTCTACAGCAATTTGTGCTGTGTAACCAAGAGCAACCTCTTTAAAATTGCCAGCTCTTACTTTAGGATCCTGAGTTGGCATCTCATGTTTTTTAGGATTAAGTGCCATTACACAACCTCCTTCTTAAACAAATTGCATGCTTCATCATATGC
>JAEEGL015138234.1_pt1 | contig 11283 bp, 6 predicted proteins | sample 9134231 | NCBI WGS metagenome assembly JAEEGL01 (sample SAMN16246548, study PRJNA631951) | gut metagenome | biome: gut microbiome; feature: rumen; material: fiber-attached | host: Bos | place: Iran: Karaj | collected 2018-10
GTAACTTTACTCCCGTTCTCGGGAAAAAGGTCATGGACTTCCTGGGAAGTTAGCTGGACACGGAACTCGGCCGAGCCGGTGGTGCTACCGGACTGATAACGGCGGTGCAACAGGGCCTCGTCACTGGCCAGAGGGGATCCTCCTTTATAGAAGAAGAAATCTATCGTTTTCAAGTAATTCTCCTTCAACTCCTTGATGCCTTCCTTCTCACCGGACACCTCAGCACGGGTGACAGCTGCCGTCTGGTCGCACTGAACCCGGAGGATGATGCCGGAGCCCTCTTCCTGATGCTCCTTCACGCAAGAAAACAACAACAGGCAAAAGATAAGAAGATATGCTGGAACGCGCCTCACAATTATTCAGTTAAATAAAAACGATAAACATCCTTATTGAAAACCTCGGTGTTAATATCTGTTTCACGGTCATGGTGCTCTACCGTAAAAGATAGGGTAACGAAGGTTTCCACATCGGGATTGTAACTCACACCTGCCTTAGGCGAAACCGTAATGGTAATAGGGTCACCCGTAATGTCTTCGGATTTGGGATAAACATCGAAAGAACCGGCAGAACCTTTGGCCTGGACCACCAACTTACCACCCTTAGGCGCCTCTATGGCCACTTTCACTACCACCGTTTCGCCAGATGCCACATATACATTATAGTTATCACCACCTTTTTCATTAGAACTAACCCACGTGGCTTCGTGAGGCGGCTCTATGGTGAACGGATTGGTGGAATCCACCGATATGGCATCGTCGGTGTTCACAAGCGTTTCTTCCTTGTACGTCCAGGGAAGAACAGTGCTGGTAAGTTTGATATTCCGGTCGCTCAAGAAATAGCCGTATACGGTCCAACTGTGGTTACGGGCAAAATCGCCAGGCTGGTAAGGGCCCTCAGGAGGGGCCTGCATGGTAAAAATTGCCGGTTTGGATGTACCATCTATGGTATAAGAAAGGCTCACCTGGAGCAGCTGATCCGTTTCTCTGAGGTAAACCACGCCACAATCACTTAATTCTCCGGCCGCAACGGCATTATCCAACAACTGCTCATAGGCCACGGGGTCCTGGTTATTATAGACCAACGACTGCGGATCCTTATTCTGTACAGGCTGCAACGCAGGGGAAAATAAAAACGACAGACCCTGATCGGAATATGTATCGGAATATGTAGCAGCAGCCGGGAAATGCCAGGGGGTATCTCCAGCAGGAAAAACGTATTCCTCATTGGGAACCATATAGCCGTTCACGCCGTTCACCTGGATAGAATTCACAGTTACATTGGCCTCACTTCCCGCCTCATTCATCGTCTTGCAGAAAACAAAACGCATCTTGGAAACAGCCCGCGTAAGCTGAACGGTCTTCTCCACCATCAGCACCGGTGCCGACCCCTCCAGTTTCAGGTTTTTCCCTACACCGGACATAGGAAGCCCATTGGGAAGCGAAGGCGTCACTACCAAGTCCTGGTCCGGACCAAAGTTAGAGCCACCAAACTTTAATAATTCCAACTCTTCCCAAGAAGTTTCATCCCCAAGGTCTTCGTCTTCTAACCCTATGGAGGCCGCGTTTGCCACAACGAACACATCCACGTCCGGGCGGTTGTGGGCAAAGTCTGAATCCACGGGGAAGGAATAGTATCGTACATTGCCTTCCACAGGGAATTGCGCCTGCGTCAGGGGAATGTATTTTACCAAATCGTGCTTCCCCTCATTATTGACGGCACTCTCAAAGATCCAAAGCTGAAGGGTTTTGATGGCATACTCAGCTGCCCACTTGGAAGGAATCTCTCCTTCATCAGCCTTGGTTGCCATTGGCCCTGGAATCTCAATATAAAGTCCCAGTTCGGGCTGTTCCAGCTCCTCGGGGAAAACCGGAATGCGATCACAACCGGCCAGCAATAGGACCGGTAAGAAGAAGAGCCATATGAGCCTCAACGTGCGCATCAGGACAGAATCAAAGTGGCAGGAGTTGTTTGCTGCCAGGTAATCTGGGTACGGATTCCCAGGGTAATACGAGGGGCCTCCATATCCGGAACGCCGTTATGTGCCTCTTTCAGGGTTTTTATCAAACATTTCACGTCTGTCACGTGATCTCTCATAAAAACACTGGTAAGGCCATTTTCCCGGTCTTCGTTCCCGGGTTTGTCAAGCTTTCCCACCAGATAGAACTTGGATCCGGGCAGGATGTTTCCTTCAGCTCCCACAAAGGTTTCGTTGCAGTTGTTGAGAAACTCCAGGCAGAAATATACATCTTGTCCATCCACGGTTTCAGACACAAATGAACGGAAAACTCCGGATTCCTGGTCGGTCAGATAAACGAAATATCCATTGGTGTCATTACTGAACTGGTTGTCGTACATGAAATATTCGTCGCCCGTGGTCTTGGGGGAAAAGTCAAAACGCAAATTCCGTTGTCCGCCCAAAATCACTCCCGTAAGCGGAAACTTCTCGTCCGTGACAGCAATCGACTGGCCGGCGGCATCGGTAAGGGACGCAGACTCTGCCTTTACCGTAGCCCGGAGCATACTGCAACTAAAATGAAGCGGATCTTCCAACGCAACGGAAAGCGTAGAATGCTTTACTGTAGGACCGTCGGTATACAAGGTATACAAGTCTTTAATCTCCGCCCAGGTTTTGCCCTTGTTGGCCTCCGTATCTTCATAATATTCGGAAAGATCTGTTTTCGATGTCTTGATGGTGGTATTGGCAAAATACCAGAGCTCCGGCGGGTAGCAATAGGCTGTCAAGGGTGCCATACCGTCCAGCTGGTCTGCAACAGCCGTATATTCAACGCCGTTCCATCGAATGACTGCGGCCCCGTCGGGCAGCCCTCGGCTGGCCGGATAAGCGTGAAGGTTGTTATCGGCTTCTTTAAATGATACGGTGGTTCCGTTCACCTCCAAATTCTCTTCTATCCTGCCCAAAATCTCATCCCTAAGGCCGTTGTAGAGGTCTGCCACCGTCATCGGGCGGTTGTGATTATTCCGAAAAACTACGGGGAATGTGTGGTTGTACAGTTCGTAGTAAAGCTCCGTATGATCGTCACACTCGTATGTACTCAAGAACTCGTACAACTCGGAGAGCATATACTCTACATTGGTGCCGGATCCGGGAATCAGCTGTCCCTTGTTTGTCATCCACTCGAACCATCCTCGGAAATCATCATTCTCCATTTCAGAACTCCATTTGACGGGTGGTATGTCTATATTGGTATAGTCACTGCTTCCGGAAGGGCAATAGGCGCCCTCCCCGGTGAAGGATACCTGACCCACAATATTTGTCAGGACCTGCGCTATGTTCGTCCCCTCCTGGGGAAGGGAGGTCCCGCTATAGATGGGGACGGCATCAAAACCCAAATCACTGGTTGTGGAATGATCCTTATTACGGTTTAAGCCAACAGGAGAAAGGGAGCCGTACGCGTGGCGGTGTTCCACTGTGAGGTCTTCGCTTCTCTGGGCTGCCCGCGCATAGGCCAATACTGTGCCGGTACCTCTGGGTACAAGAACCACTTCTTTGGGATAAAGATGGGAACGGCTGTTTCCCATCACACTATAAAAGGCCGGCAACACCGACATCTTTGAAAGACTGGCGTACTCAGATTCAGATGTAAGTGGAGTAAGTGATGCGAAAGGAAACAAGAACAGAGCATCCACACCACGGAACCTCCCTACATTGTTCTCCTCGTCCATTTCAATCAAAACAAGCGGATCTCCTTTTGTGACAGGGACATCTGCTCCCACTCCCAAAGCCAGAGAAACAGATTCCAGATTGTCCTGACTGAGAATACCATAACCTCCCACGCTTTCTCTCTTGCAGGAGAAAGCCGTAATTAATAAGGTTATCAACCCCAGTATTTTCAACCCTTTCATCATAAATCAACTGGAATTTCCAGACCGGGCACCCAGTCAATGGCAATACTTACGGTGACGGTGGGATCTTCTGTTGCCACCACCCCATTTGTATAGACTTTGCCCTTCAATAGTTTGAGATGGCCGGAACGGATGGGAGAGTTGAAACCCAGAACGTTTTGGGTAATGGTGCCATCAGGTAATGACACATATATCCAAGCCTTCCACAAGTTGTCCTCTCCTTCCGGTATTGTGGATGAATCGTCTACATCTATGATGGTCTTGGACACCTCCGGCTCCCGGGAAGGGAAATGGGCGGCCGCAAAACAAAGACTGGTTGAGCCTTTCACTTCAATGCGGTCGGGACGGACCAGGGGGGGAATATCGTTAAAACGGTACAGACTATCGCAAATATTAAAACCTGTTGCAAAGCCACCCAAGTACACTTTCATATCCCTGATACCGCTCCCCAACGTGTCAATCACCAGCGCAGAGGCACAATTAGCCATATACAGGCTCACGTCAAACTGCTGGTCCTCCCCTTCCTTGATGTCCATAGGAAGACGGGCGGTGAATATCCCGGCCCTGTGGGGAGCAATGGTGTCCAACGTCTCTTGCTGGGCCAACTGGGCGCGGTGACAGTAATCAGCACCCCGGAATACCAGTTCCTGATTCCGGGATACGTTGGCCATAGCCAGGTGCATATACTGCCTAACCGGAATAAAGATGGTATAACTGGTCTGATTGGCGTCCATAATATGGGACTCCCTGTACAGCAGCACAGAATCTTCCTCCACATCATAGAAGCCCAGGTCCACATCGTGGGCGTAATCAGTAAAGATATTGCTCAAGTAGTCCTTAAGAGCGGTGGAAACGGCCAGGTCCGTGTCCAAGGAAAGCTGGGTTTGAAGTTCTGCGGTCATATTGGTGACCAGGCGTAACTCGTAATCCAGCGTATATTCCGTTTCGCAGTCACTCAAGTCGTCGTCCACCCAGCTGCAGCCCATAGAGACTGCAGCCAGGAGCGACAATACGACACTTAAACGAATTGCGAAACGCATCAGTAACTTATTAATTCAATGTTCCCATATTCACATCGAAGGCCAGACCGGGCTCCCAATCCAAATCGATGGAAACACCCAGAGAAATCTGGCTGGAACGGAGATCCGGCACCGTGACATAGGCGTGCTTCAAGCAGTCAGCCGTCAGTTTGAGCGTTGCCGTGGTCTTATAGTCCTGCATAAACACGCGCGGAGCATTGATGGTTTCACCAGTGGCCGGGTCATACGGCGGGTAGCAGTGATCCGAACGGTCCAGGTCCCCGAAGGCTGCTGCATTTTCCTTGCGGGCATTGGTAACAGCAGTTGCCAGGTCCAACTTACCCAGCAGATAGAAAGTACCGCCCTTACGGATAAGGTTCATCTCACCCCAAAGGTCCATATCCGTATCGTTCACCAGCTCCACACCCACGTACACATCGGATTGTTTATCAATATCCTTAGTGGCATCATAGTTGTCCCACACCATCGTGTAAATGGGGGTAGGAGTGACACCTACCCAATAAGGGGTGGTTACCTTGTCATAGATCATCTTGTCAAAGAGGTTCTCTGCGGTAATATTACCGTCCGAGTCTGTCTCGCTGAAGATCATACCCGTGAACTTCTTTCCGTCAAAGCGGATATCCCTGTTCTGGGGATTCAGTGGCTGACGGGTGTAATCCCAGCCCATCACATCAGCCTGGCCGCCTACCACAATACCGGTCACACGGAAGCCCTGACCCGAAGTGAACGCACTCACGTCCAAAACCTGATCTTGCTCGGTAGGATGCAGGGCGTGGTTGTTATCACTCAATTTGGTGGCACCATAAACAACGGTAGAAGACAGCAGGGCCGTACCATAATTGATATTATTCACCATAGCTACGCTGCGGGTGTCAGACTTTACCGTGCCATATTTCACCCAGCCGGCAGGCCACTGGGATTCTTGAGGCCACAGCTCTACATTAGAAGGGTACTTATCGGCCTTAATCGACTCCTTGTTAATGCGAAGCGCCGAATTGCCATAATACATCAGTTCCGCCGGATAACGGTAATTGGTGATGGGGAAGGTATGGTTCCCGAAACCATAGGCCGGGATGTCGGTGGAGTAGGCAAAAGTATCCACGGTCCTGATATCCGGATCAATGGTTGTGGCAAGGATGGCGCCTCCGTGAGGGAGCCCCACATTGATGGGGAAGCCTTCGTTATCGTTACTGACAAAGTATGAAGCATTCAACTTAGACTGCACGATGCTGCGGTAACTTGTCCATTCGGTTGGATCCACACAGGTGGGCAAAACAAGCAAGATAGAAGCCACATCCACCGCACCGGCCGAGTTGTGAATGAAATCGAAACCGTCAGAGGTACGAGTGAAATAGCGATCCATGCGGGCTTTAATATTAAGGGCCAATAGGTGGGCAATCTCTTCTTCCCAGCCAGTGGCATCCGTAGCAGCGGCACGTTCAATCACGTCGTACAAATCCTGCATCGTACGGAGCAAAGCCCCAGCGCTACCTGCACGAAGTTCTTTTAGGCCACCGTCACTAGGAATGGTGGTGAGCTGAGAATAGGCGCTGCCCAGCACCTCTACCAGCGGAGCCAAGCTAAGAAAGGTACCGTTATTCGTCTTTACCAACTTATTCGGATTGGTTGCGTCATCTTCATCGTGGTCATAATCATACATCCGACCCATCTGCTTCCAACTTACCTGGCCGGCATAATACACATATTCCTGACCAGACACCTCCGCTGTTCTCCCGTCCAGGGGATTTTCGGGAAGATCTTCCATTACTTGGGTCGTTGGAGTGGGCCACCAGAAACCATAACTATCATCACTGGTTCCGGTGCTCACCACCTTTCCACCCACCCTCCAGAAGGACGAATTATCCACCAGTCCCGCCAGGGTGAAATAGGTGAGCATCCGGGAGAAGAGATAGGCGCCGGCGTCAAAGTCGGCCTGGGAAGTAAGGCGGCTTTGGAGAGAGAAGGCAAGAGTAGTCAGGTTGGAGGGATCTCCAGCTGGCTCAATCTTTCCCTGAAGATCGTCGGAACCGGTCTTAAGGGCCTTACCATACAGAAGCATTGCATTGGTGCCCAAGGGCAGGGCCAGTTCCATCGTACGAGACGAATTGTCTGCGTCTACGGCTTTAGCAGGGAACAATGTACCCAGATTAAAATCTCGGACAGCAGGGATGGGTTTCCCGCTTGCATAAAAAGGAGCATAGTAGAATGAACCGTGCTCCGTGGTCTTAAGAGAATCCGGGAGGGCATAGGCCAGGATGTGCACGGCATCCATTCCCAGGAAGTCTGTACCATCCTGCACATACGTGGCCGTGGTCTTGGTGTCCCGGCCCGTTCCGGTAGAGATGTTCATAACGAACTCTGTACGGACGGTGTTGGTCTGGTCGTCGTAATAGGGACTGGGAGTCTCCATCTCCCTATGGCAGGCTGCCACAGAAAGAAGCGACACAACTCCGATGAGGGTTAAACTACGTTTCATAATCACTTTTATATTAATATTTTTTTTCAATTATCAATTTCCGCCCATCACTACTTCTTCGTACTTGAGGCCTTGCTGCCAGTTGATATCAACGGAAAGGCCCAAAGTAAGTGAACTGGCCCGTAAGTCTGGAACGGTTAGGTAGGCCGCCTGCAGCGAGGTAGGGCCAAACTTGAACGTTGCCGAGGTCATAAAGTCTTGAATGAAAACACGGGTAATCCGTTTAGATTTTTTATCCTCTGCAGTTGCAGCTGTATTATACGGCGGAATAATACGTCCATCCGTCTCGTCCGGCCAGTCAATGGACTTGTAAACAGTCTGAGAATTTTCTTTATCAGAAATATTCAACTCACCGATCAGGTAGAAATACCCCCCGTCTCGAATGAGGTTGAAATTGCCGTAAAAATCTTCTCCGGTATTGTTCAGGAATTCCAAAGCCACATATACGGGCTCCTGGTCGGCTTGCGCTCCGGTCTTGTAATTATCGAACACGGTGGTGTAATTAGGTACAAACGTACTGCCGTTCCCTAAAGGAACGCTTTGATTCACCACAGCCTTGTCGTAAATAAAACCTTGAGAATAAGTGGTAGAAGGTACCGCAGGCGTGTCTCCCGAAGCGGGAGTGGCATAGTCGGGGTCCGGACAAGGGAGGAAGTCCCAACCCACATTCTTCGGTTGCCCGCCAATGATGACTCCGGTGAGCTTAAACGAGCCGTTTCCGATTGCTATATGCTTGTTCTGTTCCGATCCTCCGTAGCGGGCCTGGATGGCAGCATTATTATCCTCCAAGAAACCTTGAGTGAGAGCAGATTGGGTATACCCAACCATTGTCTTCAGCAACGCCACGCCATAACGAATGTTATACTTCATGGCCACAGAGTGGGTTTTGGACTCCACGTGGGTTCCGCCCCAGACTTTGGTAATGTTATCACCTGTGCCTTCCGTTGCAGACCACTTTGATTCATCCACCCAGTCGGCAGCCGTAGAGGCCGGGTACTCGCTTGTCTTGAAGGATTTTTCGGAGGTACGGACCGGGCTGTTGCCAAAGTATAGGAGTTCGGCAGGATAATAGTAATCGTCTACCGAGAATCCGGTACTGGTGTCTCCTGTGGGATTACCGCCACCCATAGCGTCGGTATTGAAATGATCCGGGTAGTAGAAGTAACCATCCTTGAAGACTATGTAGGATGCTCCACGTAGGATATTAAAACTCATCGGGAACTCAATCAATTTCATATCCGTATCAATATCGCTGAGGACGGGGTAATACGGATCCGTGGGGTTGGCTGTAGTCGCTGTCCAGGTGGGGTAATAAGCATCGTTTTGGAAACTCTTGACAACCCCCCAACCAGAACGCTGATCCCCAGAATCACCATCGCGAACCAGATCTTTGTAAGCAATTATCGTGATGGCCGACCCATCACTAGGAATACCTTCCACCTCTCCTGAGTCTGTACTAATATAGGATGTCACATAGTACTGAAGGTGATCACTAATCTTCTGGGCCAGGAACTTGGCCACAATTTCCTCCTTACAAATAGGAGTGGCACAACGCACGCCATTGATGACTGTCCACATATCCTTCAAAACCCTAAGAGTGGCCTCTCCGGATCCGGCACGAAGTTCCACCTCCTTCACCTTCTGGCCGCCCGTACCCGATTCTTTATAGTGGATAGTTGTCATTTCCTCATATAGGGTGGCCAGTTTTTGCTCCAGAGGAAACAAATCTTCTGCGGGTGTCACAGGACTTTTCGTACCCTTGGCATCTCCCGTGCCGGTATTAGCGTAATCGGACCACGAAATCTCAGGATACGAATCAACTCCAGTAATGGCAACGTGATTAGTACCCTTCAGGTTCGTGTTCATTATGGCCGTAAGAGCACAGGCTATGAGCTTTTTCATCGCATCGTAACCATCCTCATCCTGCAATCGCTTGCCCAATTGGAAATTGGCCGAGCCGGTTTTGGCTGAAACGGTGTTGTCATCCAGATATCCGTAATAATCTTTGGCAGAGAAAGTGACAGGTGTGACTCCGTCCACCATGACATCTTTATCGACCGAGGTATTCGGACTCTTTCCATAGAACAGCAAGGTGTTGGTCTGCAAAGGGAAAGACATCTCCAGCACGCGGCGGGAATTAAGTTCTCCTGAGAACTGGCCATTAACACCTCCCATGACATTGGAAAGATTATAAATCTTGGCGGCATCCTGGTCAGTCATAAGAATCTGGCCGTCGTCGTACACCTGATCAGTGCCCTGTGTTTTGGTAAGGGCATAGGTAAGCAACTTGCCGTCTCCGATTCCGCGGAAATAACCATCTTCTGAACCCGCCGCCTGAGTGGCATCGGCCGTCTGTTTGGTTTCCTGGCGCTTCCCAGTGTCAATGTTAAACACAAACTGAGCCTTTACTTCCTGGCTCCCCAACTCGGGATTATACAAGTTGGTTTCGCGCTGACAACCAACCACTGCCAGAAGCAAAGGAATTAGTGATAAAAGTAAAGTACGTTTCATAATACGCGTATTGTTTATCATTTACTTTCAATATAAACCCGCACGTAACCGGAATTACGCAGGTCTTTCAAAAGGGTTTCTACCAATATGCGGTACACGCGGCCGCCGTCCAGCGCCTTCAACTTACGCTCCCGGCTGGCGGCATCCCCGTCATTCTCTAATACTTCCAGTACCTGGTCCAACTGGTCAGAGGAGAGTTGACTTTTACCTACGCCAGCCTTCAGGTCCTGTATAATATCTTTCAGTTCTGTCCATGCTTCGCCGCCACCCACAATCTCAAAGAGTCCGCTAGGAACTGGAAGTTTATCTTGGATGTATCTTTGCAGGGCACGGGCGCGATCCAGAGACAAGTTACGGTTCCTATCGCTGGCGCCCTCAACGGAAGACATGCCAATAATCTGAATGCAGGAAATCTGTGCGATAGGAGCTTTAAGAATCTGGTCCGTTACGTCAATGATTTCATCCAGGGTGGGACCATTGTCACGGCTCGTGCTTCCTTCAGTGAAGGAACGTCGGACGTCGGCATTGCCCACCGGGAAGAATACATACAACGCGCCCTTCTCCTTGCGGAGTATGCGTTGCGGAGTATAGGGCTGATACTCGCTGGCCATTCGCACCACGGGGTGCTGCAGGAAGGGAAGAATGGGATCAGGAACGGGCTGCGGTTCGGGTTCCACCACCGGCTGAGGCTCAGGTTCCACTGCCGGCTGAGGCTCGGGTTCCATGGGAGCAATGATTTCCAGTATCTCTTGCTTCTTTTGTTCACGGCGTTTGAAGTTGTACGCCAGGTTAATACCGAGCTTGGGGACCAGGGCCACGCCCTCTTTGGTTCCCACCTGTGAACCACAGTGGGCACACTCAAACTTATCCGCCTTCACATAACCAACGCCCACTCCAGCTTCAGCTTCGATGCGCCAATGGGGAGCAATCCACCATGAATAGCCCAACGACAGGCCGCCGCCATAGAAATCTCCCTGAAGGCGGTAGTCCCTCACCTCTGGATAGAGGCCAAAGGGGAACTTAACGCTACCTACGTTGTAATGGGTATAGATGGCATCACAGGCCAGGAACAGGCCGTCGTAAACTTGATTGAAATAATAGCGGGCTTCGGGCACTATAGCAAAGTTTCGCCAGTGGGTGGGATTCTGAACGTCCCAGTCCCAGGCCAGCCAGCGGGGCCAGCTCTTGACGCCGACATTGGCACCCACGGACCAGTGTTCGCTCACGGGAAACTCCAGGCCGATATTGGGTTCCGAAACGGCGTCCCACAACAGGTTGGTGCGCACGGAAAATTCCTGCGCATCCACTCTTAGGGGAACTAAAACGACGAGCCCGACAAGTGCCAGACTACACACCCATTTTTTCATGCAAATTCATGAATTATAACACCAC
>JAEEGL015612610.1_pt1 | contig 11283 bp, 10 predicted proteins | sample 9134231 | NCBI WGS metagenome assembly JAEEGL01 (sample SAMN16246548, study PRJNA631951) | gut metagenome | biome: gut microbiome; feature: rumen; material: fiber-attached | host: Bos | place: Iran: Karaj | collected 2018-10
CGCCAGGAAGTCAACCGCGTCGCGAGCGTAGCGCTTAGCGTATATGGCGAGGCCAAGGACAGCCGCGAACGGCACGGTCATTATGATCCAGTCTATGGTGTGCATGGCATGTTGTTCACTTCGCCGTCGCCTCCGCGCGCCTTCACGGCGGCGTGGCCGGGGGCATCTAGCACAACGGCAGCGCCAAGCGCCGCCGTCGAAGCAATGAGTAACGGAATATGGAGAATTACGGATTTCATGTTCTCATGCCCATGCGCGCCCCGTGAGAGCCTCGCAAAAGGCGGCTACGCATGGGGAGAATATTTCGCGAATCCTTACCGGACGATGATCGTGAACTGGGGCGCCTTGTAGCCGGGAAGCTCGCCGACAAGCGTGAGGCCGTTGAAGGCGCCTCCGTTCCCGTCCGCCGCAGCGAAGGTGCCGGAGATCTCGCCATTCGCGTCGGAGACGACATCGAAGCGTGTCAGCATCTTCGTCTCGCCAAGCGTCCAAGGTCTGTCCGTACCCTTCGTCACGCCGCCGACTGTGAACGCGGCGTTGCCGGAAGCGGCGCCGTTGGCGGAGTAGAGGTAGAGCGTGTAGGGTTCGTTCGCCTTCAACTTGGAGATCGTGAAGGTGTAGGCATCCTCCGAGCCAGACGAGACGACGAACGAATCGAAGAACGCTGTGCCAGTCACGGCCGAACCGGCAGCAATGGCGGCACCAGAAGCGCGCGACAGCGCGACGGTCAGGTTGCGCGGGGTGGTGCCGTCGGCCTCGTAGCAGTTCTCGACCGCTACGCTGGCGGCACTGCCGGGGCGAAGGGCGTTCCACGACAAGCAGTCGGAGTAGCCCTCGCGGCCGCGCGTCGCATTCGCTGAGAACTTACCGGAGCCAGTCCCCGTGAAATCGACGTTCACCACGCTTGGCGTCTCTGCGTCCTCTTGCTCGTAGCACACGCTGAAGCCAGTCGCGTCGCAGTAGTAGTTGAAAATGGGATCAATCACCGCGTCAAACGTTTCACCCGCCTTAAGCCACAGCCGGTCGCCTTCTATCGACTTCTCCGCGGTGCTGTCCATGTGCCTCGTACCGTCAAGCGACACATAGGACGTTATCGCAACCAGTCCGTCGGCGGAAAAGGTAAACCGGACTCCGTCCCCGCTGCCTCCGCTGTTCAAGTCGCGGATGTGTCCGCGCACCCGGTAGATGCCGTCCGTTGGAACAGTGGCCCGCACCGTCGGGCAGGCATTGCCGGTCTGATATTGATTCGGGTGCGCATATAACTCGTTCGGGGTGATGCCGAGCATGGTATCTCCCGACAGATTCCACATGCTGCTGTCGGAAGACGCGACGGCGTTCGTCGTCATGGCGAAACGCGGCTCGCCACCGTTGTCGCTTGTGCCGTATGCATGTCCCCACCAATCGAGCGCTGTGCCGGAATAGAACAGGAACTCTGGCATTTCAGTAAACGCCGCGTTGCCGTAGGTGTTCGCCTTCGTGCCCAAAGTCCACTGCGCACCGCCGCCGAGAACGTCGTTGAACGGCAGGGTGTGGCTGTCGGATGCATGGTGCGCGTAGAGCGACTTGTTCGCGTCATAGACCTCGCCGTCCTCTCGACGGAAGATGGCGGAGACTGCGGTTCCGTCACTGTAATAGGTCGAGCGGGGAGATATGAGAATATCGACAGGCTCGCCCAGCGCGAGGAGAAGGTCGTCAAACGTCAGATGCGCCGTGGACTTCACATGCTCCTCCCCCCTGACGACCGCATTTGTCACAATCTGGTCAGCCACAACCAAAAAGACCTCAATGCCGTCGAAGTCCGCAGTACCGAAGGAAATGTCGCGCACGACCACGGAAGCGGAGTAGCGGCCAGATTCCGGCGGACGGAAGCGCGCGACCACACACTGGTTGTTGTCGTGGCTTGGCGGATGGATGTACAGCTCACGGGGGGAAATGCCATCCACGGAACTGTCCGACGTATTGACGGTCACGCACGGCTCGTTGCCGCCCGAAGTATTGAATCCCTTGATATCGTCGGTGCGTTGAGCTGTAAGCCTGTTGTTCAGCGAATATTCGTAGTTTGCCGGAATCCAGGTAGGGAAGTCAATCGCGTTGGCGCGATTGGGAAGACTCGCTATCAGCGCGAACCACGTGCCGTGCAAGGCGGTGCCATAGGGGTTCGTGAAGTCCGCCGACACGTTGGACATGAAGGCATCTCCAGAATCGTAGAACCGGCCTGCGTCCTCCTTGACGACGATGGCCTTCACGCCCGTTCCGTCGTTGTAATAAACGGAATTCGGACCGACGACGAACTGGATTCTCGTGCCCTGCGTCAGGTAGCGCACAGGCATCTGGTAGTCAAAGCGCTGGGTCCGCGCCGCTGCGCCATTGTCTTCAAGCGTGACAATCGCAGACACGAGGTCTGTGTCGCCAGCAGACTCGGAGCCGAGGGTCACATGCACGTCCACGCCCGAATATGGGTTCTGATTCTGCGGTTCCTGGCAGTTGATGTCGTGAAACGAGGCGAATGCTGAATACCAGCCGTCTTCCGGCACGGTAAAGCGCAGCACCGCGTAATCGTTCCCGCTGTCCCCCGGATGGACAATCAGCTCATCCGCCTCAATCAGATTGCCGACGGAACCAAGATCGGTCGATTCCATTGGCCCGTCCGTCATGTTCACCATGATCTTTGGATAGGACACGCTCGTGAGGCGAAGACCGTCCAGTTTGCCGTCGTCCTTTGGCGCATGAGAATCAAGGGCGGCACCCGCGAACGGCGAGAGCGAGGATGCATAGTAGTAGGACCAGACACCGTTTGGGTTGGCGTAGGCGCCACTTTCACAGTTCTGGCGCAGGGCCTTGCCGGCGTCATAGACGGTGCGGCCGGACGCGGCGACGGGGTTTGCCGCCTGAATGGCAAGTGCTGACGCAAGGGCGGCTGTGGTTCTTGTGGTTATGCTTAGGTCCATAGTTTCTCCTTGAGAGTTATCGGTTGAAAAGTTGAAAGGTTGAGAAGTTGAAAGGTTTGACGGTTGAAGGTCGAAAGTCGAAAGTCGAAAGTCGAAAGCCTCCGATTGTCGGATGTCGGATGTCGCTTGCCCGGAAGCCTCTGTTGCGGCGAATGACGACAAACGACTTGCGACTTGCGACTTGCCGGAATCGGCGGGTCCCGTCGCCTCGCCGGGAGCGATGAGGTTCCATACTGCCGCCCCAAGGGCGGTGAGGCCGCAAAGAAGCAGCGCCAGCAGCACGGCTTTTCCGCCGGGCTTTTTGGCGGCCACGCCGAGCTTGGCCGCAATGGCGATTCGCGCATGGTGGAGGCGCCACTTCACAGTCCCGGGAGAAATGGACAGCACCTTGGCGATTTCGCCCACGGGCATGTCCATGAAGTAGTGCATCACGATTGTCCTGCGAAGGTCCTGCGGCAGCGTCTCGATCGCGTCGCGCAGAAAGGAGGCGTCAAGGCTTGCGTAAATCGCCTCTTGCGCGTCGGCGGCGGCGATGTCTGGCACTTCGCCGGGATAGACCTCCATCTGATGTGACTTTCGCCGGACGCTTTCCCTGAAGAGGTTCGTCAGTATCTGGCACATCCATGCGAAGAAGGCCGACTGCTCCAGATAGTCGTCGATGTTGTGCACCACCTTGGCGAATGTGGCGTTCACCAGCTCCTCGGCGTCGCTCTCGTTCTGGCAGAAGCGGCGGGCAAGCGACATGAGACCGGCCCTGTATTCGCTTACAAGCCGTTTCGCGCCGCTTTCGCGGTTCTGCCTCAGTTCTTCCACTATGTCCATTGTGCTGGAACCCACATCGAATCCTCTACATTATAATAAATGCGGATGGCGGGGTTATGGTTGGCGGCGATTTCGCGTCGCCTCTTCAAGGCCCGCACGGGCATGACCATGCTGCGGTGGCGACGCGCCAAGCGCCAGCACATTTGACTTCCCATGCTGGATGTGGGAGAATTGACGCAAAGACTTGACTTTTGTCTTGCGTTTTGGCATTATTTGTTCATACAAAAGGGAATTTTTTGCCATGAACGATGCCAGAATGACAATCAGGCTTCCGGGAGACTCGCTCCTCTTCGCAAAAGAATACGCCGCCCAGACAGGAACGACTGTGACCGATCTGGTCATTGGGTATTTTGACCGAATCCGGGCGACATTCTCCGGGAATGGAGTTCCAAAGTCAGTCCGCAAAGTCGCCGGAATTGTGCCGTCATCGGTTGATTCCAAGGAAGAATACCGCAGACACCTTCTGGAGCGCTACTCATGAAGGTGATGCTTGATCTCAACGTGCTGATGGATGTCCTCCAGCATCGGGATCCCTTCTTCAACTCGGCGGCCGCCATCTGCGAGCGGGGGCGTCTGCGGCGCTGCCGTCTAGCCATCCCGTCGCATGCCATGACGACGATTTCCTACATCGTCCGCAAAACTGCAGGGGCTGAGGCGGAAGGCACAGCTCTCGACTGGCTGCTAGACAGTTTCGAAGTCGTCCCTGCGGATGCACAAGTCTTTCGCCAGGCAAAGGCGCTGGGGATGGACGACTATGAGGATGCAGTAGTTGCAGCAAGTGCGGAGCTTTCGAAATGCGATTTTATCGTGACTCGAAATGTTTCCGATTTTGCGAAGGCAAAAGTCCCCGTCGTAAATCCGACCGAGTTTTTGGCCTCGTTCCCTTAAAGAAATGCCATGTACCAGACATTCCCCTACCCTAGCGTCCGCGACTTCGCCCGCTCCGTCTTCGAGGCGCACGGCTACGCCCCAGCCGATGCCGCCGACATCGCGGACGTCATCCTCCTCGCCGACCTCTACGGCATAGAGTCACACGGCGTCCAGCGCCTGATGCGCTACCACAAAGCCATCGCCGTGACGAAGACCACCCGCGTCGGCGCCGAACCCGAAATCGTTTTTGAGACGCCAGTCTCCGCCGTCATGGACGGCCGCGACGCCATCGGGCAACTCGTCGGAATCCGCGCCATGCGCCTAGCCATCGCCAAGGCCAAGGCTTCCGGCATGGGCATGGTCGCCGTCCGCGCCTCCAACCACTACGGCATCGCCGGATACTACACGCGCATGGCCGTCGAGGAGGACCTGCTCGGCGTCTCAATGACCAACAGCGAACCAATCCTCGTGCCCACCTTCGCCCGCAAGGCCATGATTGGCTCCAATCCCATCGCCCTCGGCATGCCCGCCGACCCGACGCCGTTCCTCTTCGACGCCGCCACATGCGTCGTTCCCCGCGGGAAGCTCGAGGTCTATGCAAAACGCGGCGCACCACTACCGGAAGGATGGGCCATTGACGAAACCGGCGCCATCTGCACCGACCCAGGCCGCGTCATCGCCGCAATTCTCGACCGCAGGGGAGGCGGCATCCTCCCGCTCGGCGGAGCGGGCGAAACATTCTCCGGCCACAAGGGATACGGATTCGGCCTGATTTGCGACCTCTTCACCGCAGGCTTCTCCGGCGGCCCCTTCTCCAACCACAAGAAGGACGACCCGAAAAAGGCCAACACCTCGCACTTCTTCATGGCGATGGACTATGGGCTATTCGGCGGCAAGGCGGAAACCCGCGCCCGCTTCTCGCGCTTCCTCCAGGAACTGCGCGAGACACCCCGCGCCGAAGGCTGCCCCCGCGTCTGGATCCACGGCGAGAAGGAGCTTGAAGGCGAGGCCCGCCGCAGGAGCGAAGGCATCCCCATGAACGAGAAGACCATCGCCGAATTGCGCAGCATCGCCGCCGACCTCAACCTCCCCGAACCATCCTTCCTTAAATAAGAACGTGGACGACCTCTTCCCGTATGGCCGCAAAGATACTCTACGTCAACACCTTCCCCGATTGCAGAATCGAGGCGATGACGCTTTCCGGCATCGGCGCGTTTGGTCCACGCTCCGCATGGAGGCCTTCCGTGACGAGGTGATTACGGCTGGCGGCTCGTGGTTCCGGCTCCCGGCTGCTGCTGCGGCCGCGCGCTCCCTTTCGGAGGTTTCCTTCGAGGGCGCGTCGGCGCTCGACGACCTCGTCCTAGCCGTCCGTGACGCCGGTGACGCCTCCACCTCCGGCCCGGAACGCTTCGTGGTTCCCCCGACTACCTTCATCGTCCACTAGTCCTGTCCAAACCCTTTCTGAGGGCAACCGCACTCCTCGCGCTTTTCCGCGAGGAGTGCCACGCCGCCCGCTACGCGAACAAATCGTCCAGCGAGATTTCGGCTTCGACAACCGACCGGTGCTTTCCTGCTTTGATCCCGGAGAAAGTCACAAAGGTGGTGCGGCATGTCTTCCGCGTCCTAGTTTCACGGATGAACGTCTCCTTTCGGTTGCGAAGTCTTGCCGCTTCCTTCTCGTCAAGTTCGTACGGGGCGTCGGTGCACTTGATCTCGCAAAGGTTTACGATGCCATCCGAACGGTCGATGACAAGGTCTATTTGCGCCCCCTGGCCGTCCCCATCCGGTCTTGCCCGCCATGAATAGGCGCTCGTGCGAACGCCAGAAACGCCCAGTGCCGCCTTGATTTGGGCGACATGCTGGAGACAGACGCGCTCAAAGGCCATACCGCGCCATGTCGCAAAGCGCGGCGAGGTCTGCGAATTTGTCCAACGATGCTCGTCTCGCTCCCCGCGAGCCGCCGCGAAGTCATAATGGAAAAGGGTGAAGTTGTCCATCAGCTGGAAGAGAACGCCCCGGTTTTTCCTGTCAGGCGGCAGATACCGTCTGATGAAGTCGCACTGCTCCAGCTCCTCAAGCCGAGTCTTTAGACTTCCGCCCATGCTCTGCCCTGTGGCGTCCGCGATTTCCTCTCGGGTCATGCCGCCCTTGCGCCTTGAAAGCGCCTCAACAATCGCCACATGCCCGTCCGCGTTCCTGAACAGGGAGGAATACAGGAAACCGAATTCGTCCCGGAGAGCGCCATGCTCGGAAAAGAAAAGCGAATCGACGTTCTGTGCAATACTCAAATCGGGGCGCAGGAGATTCCAATAATATGGAACGCCGCCAAAGACCATGTAGGCATCGCAGATGTCTCTCCTTGACATTGAAAGCCCAAGTCGATCCGCATACTTTTCGCACTCCGCCAGGGTGAAGGGACGAAGCCATATCCGATCTGTGAGGCGTCCGTACAGCCCTCCTGTGTCACGGAGAAGGTTCTTCACAATCCATGAAGACGCCGAACCGCAGACGACAAGGAACACGTCCTTTTCCCTGCGAGCCGACATGCGGGCGTTCCAGAAATTCTCAATGCCTAGAAGGAGATCTGATCGCGGCGTGTCCATCCAGGGCAATTCGTCGATGAAGAGAACCTTGCGCCCCTGAGGTAATCCGTCAACCAGTCTGGCAAGTTCGTCAAACGCCTGAAGCCAGTTGCGCAAGACGGGGATCTTTTTTAGCCCGTAATGCGTAAGCGAAGACCTGAAGGCGGCGAGCTGCGCCTTTGTGCCTCCCCCGCGCAGCCCGGTATGGGAAAAGGCGAACGTGTCGTTGAACAATTCTCGGATAAGATAGGTCTTGCCTATGCGCCTACGCCCGTAAACGGCGACAAATTGGGACTCGTCCTTGCGCAAATCCCATTCAAGCTGCCTTACCTCATCTCTTCTTCCAACAAGTTGCATTGCGAAAACTCCGTTTGATTTATTTCGTCAATATCATATCACATTCAATAAGATATTGCCAGTTATGGCGCAATTTTTGCAATAAATACGGCAATAACTTGAAAAAATAAGGAGTTATTGCCGACTAATGAGAACATATCCAAAAAACCAGGAAGTATACTTTTGTCTCAAAACTGCGATTGCATTTCCGGCGGTTTTGGTAGAATGGATTGCGTCGCCACCCCGCGTGGGGGCGCGTTGCCGCCAAAATGGCGGCTCTGGCGGCGTCAAATCAAACACAACGGAGAGAAAGTACATTGATGAACGCGACACGGAACACCACACGTCTGCTTACGGCCTTGGCAGTCGCCGCATCCGTGGCGTGGGCGACCTTCCCTGCGTCGGCCGCCACGGGCGCGGCCGGCATCCCGCTTCTCGGCGCGACGGCGCATGTCGGAACGGCGGACTTCAATGCGCTTAAAAACCGCAACCGCTAGCCCCGAAGATTTGAGCCGTGAATGGGCACGGTTTAGATGAAAATAGCAAAACCGTGCCCAAAAATATGAGCCAAGAATGGGCACGGTTTTGGCAGAAATGGCAAAACCGTGCCCAAATTTTTCCTTGCGCCATTACTCAAAATTTCGTAGAATTGAGGGCAGGATTTGATATTTTCCAAGGTTATGGAACAGGAGTAGTGCAGCATGTTTTACGGACGCGATGACCAATTGGAAGCCCTGATGGCCTTGTGGAACAAGCGCGTGCCGTCCCTTGTGACATGCAGGGGACGCCGCCGCATAGGCAAATCGACGCTTGTGGCGGAATTCGCCAGACGGACATCCAGCCGCTTCATCAAGATTGAGGGGCTTCGCCCCAAGGAAAAACTTTCAAACGCCGACGAACTCGCCTCTTTTGCGCGGCAGTTGGCGCGGCAGACGGGCGGCGACGACACTCCGCCAACTGATTGGGACAGGGCCTTCGCGCGGCTTGACGAAAAAATCGGGACTGGCAAGACGGTCGTCCTGCTGGATGAAATTTCATGGATGGGTCACTATGATGCCGCTTTCCCCGAAACATTCAAGGTCGCATGGGACAATCTCTTCAAGAGGCATCAAAGGCTGGTGATGATCCTGTGCGGCAGCGTGTCCAGCTGGATTCGCGAGAACATCGTCGATAACGGGGCCTTCGCAGGGCGGCGTTCGCTCGACATTGTCGTGCGCGAGCTTCCTCTGCGAGTTTGCGCCAGATTCTGGGGCGCGGCGGCAGAGCGAACCGATGTCCGGGAAATCATTGACATCCTTTCGGTGACTGGTGGCGTCCCGCGCTACCTTGAGGAAATCGACCCCGCGCTCTCCGCAGCGGAGAACATCAGGCGAATGGCCTTTTTGCCTAACGGCATTCTAGCCACCGACTTCGAAGACATCTTCCGCGACGCATTTGACCGTTCGCCCGGAATCCGGGCAGACATTTTGCGGGCGCTCAGCGGCGGCCCCAAAAACGTCGCAGGCGTGGCGGCTGCACTTGGCCGCGCCAAAAGCGGGCATATTTCAGCGGCTCTCGAGACCCTTGAGGAAGCGGGATTCGTTTCCGCAGACGAGGGGGTAAATCCCGAAACTGGGACTCCCGTCCAGCAGAAGCGCTATAGGCTCAGTGACAACTACGCGAGGTTTTACCTCCGTTACATTGAGCCTGCGCTGAAAATGATCGGGAAAGGGGCTTATGCATTCGCGTCATTAGATCAACTTGAAGGGTGGGATTCCGTAATGGGACTTGCCTTTGAGAACCTTGTCGTCAACAACTTCCGCGAACTTCTCCCGAGGCTGGGGCTAGACCGCTCTTTGCTTCTGTCGGCCGCGCCTTTCCGGCGCAAGAACCTTCAAGTTGACCTGCTGCTGCAGACGAGTCTGTCGCTGTGTCTTGTTGAAGTCAAGAGACGGAAGGAAATCGGGCGCGAAGTCGTCACCGACATGGCGGAAAAGATTGGGAAAATCGGGAAGCGGCCAGGAAGATCGCTGAAAACGGCCTTGGTCTATTGCGGTTCCCTCCATCCCTCCATTGAAGCCGAAGGCTACTTCGACGCCCTGATAGACATCCGCTCACTCCTTGTTTGACGATTGCCGATGCCATCTTCTAATCACAGCGCCATGATCTCTCCTGCGAAAGCAGCTCAGACCCCGACGATCCTCTATCTGCATCACGCCAAAAACCCCGCCAAGAACAGGCGAGTCCTTGACGGGATGCGGCGCTTTGCCAGAACAGTCGGATGGGACGTGGTCCCGGCGGGGATCGACGGGATGACGAAGGCAGCGGTGCGCAAGCTCGTGCTTGCGCAGGGCGCGACCGGATGCGTGCTCGACGCGGAGGGGAACCGCATCGACTGGGGGGAGCGTCCGTTTGGCCCCAAGGTCCCGGTCGTCCTGATCGACCCTGAAAATGCTAATTGCCGCAACGCCACGGCCGCCTTGCTCTGCGACAACGCGGCCATTGCCGATGCCGCCTTCCGCGAACTCACGGCTGGCCACCCGCCGTCCTTCGCCGCAATCACCTACTGGAATCCTGCGCTGCGCTGGGCAAGGGAACGCGTCGAGGCATTCCGCGCCATCTGCGCCGAATCGAAACGCGATTGCGCCATATTCCAGGCGCGTGGTATCGAGGCTCCGGAGGTGCGCATGGAGCGGCTCGCCGAATGGGCCGCAGCGCTCCCGAACAATGTGGCGATCTTCGCCGTGAATGACTTCACCGCCGTGGAGACGGCAATTGCGCTCCATTCGCGCCACCGCCACATCCCGAAGACCGCAACCCTCGTGGGCGTGGATGGCTTCCCCGAACGCCACGACATCCCGCCATCCCCTGTCGCCATCACCTCGGTGGACGTGAACTTCGAAAGCGCCGGCTTTCTCGCCGCGAAGATGCTTTGGGATGTCGTAGCCACAAAGAGCACAAAGGAGCACAAAGACTTTGTGAACTCTGTGTCCTTTGTGGCTAAAAATGCTACCTTTGGTCCGCTCCTTGTTGTGCGGCGGGCTTCCACCGGCGGGCGCGGCCGGCGCGAGCGGTTTGTCCTCGAGGCCGCCGAGGCCATACGCCGCGAGGCTTGCGACGGCCTCACCGCATCGGAGCTTGCCGCGCGATTCCCCGTCTCCCGCAAGCACTTCGAGCGCCGCTTCCGCGAGGCGACCGGCCACTCCGTCCTCGACGAGATCCTGCACATCCGGCTTGAACAGGTCACGGCCTACCTCCTCCGGCGCGACATCGCCATCGACGCCATCGCCGGCCTCTGCGGCTTCGGCTCCGAAATCGAGCTGCGCCGCCTTTTCCGTCGTCGCTTCGGCATGTCCATGAGCGAGTGGCGAGCGCGGAATGCCATTTAGCCCTCAAAAAAAGTTGCTCCAAATGTAACGGAGTTGCTACCGCGAAATGCTAAACTTGAACTGTCGGCTCGAAAAGGCTCAAACCATGGGATACGTAAAAGCAACACGAACAGTCTTGGCTGCTGCGGCGCTCGCGCTCGCCGGGCTCGCGTCGCCGCTCTGTCTTCCCATGTGTGCCGCAGCCACACCTGGCGCGGCGGATGCCGCCGTATGCGCCGTCCCGCCGTATGAGCCGGTTTCTGGCGAAGCCGGCCCGCAGTTCGAGCCGACGGGCTTTTTCCGCGCCGTCCAGGCCGATGGGCGCGACTGGGTGGTTGACCCGCTCGGCCGCGCCGTCACAATCGCGGCGATCGACCA
>JAEEGL015937712.1_pt1 | contig 11283 bp, 3 predicted proteins | sample 9134231 | NCBI WGS metagenome assembly JAEEGL01 (sample SAMN16246548, study PRJNA631951) | gut metagenome | biome: gut microbiome; feature: rumen; material: fiber-attached | host: Bos | place: Iran: Karaj | collected 2018-10
CAAAGTTAGGATAAGACGACCAAAAACTGTCGTCTTATCCTAACTTTCCGGGTATGCGGAAGCCCGAACAGGAGACTCGCGCAGGATACCCGGGAAGCAAAAAAGTAGGGCTAAGGCGTCGAAAATAGCGTTTTAGTCCTATCTTTCACCGAAGGGCAGACTTGAATCGCCACGTATTACAAGAGGAGAATGTCAAAAAGGCATTCGGGCTGTGAATAGTAACAAGAAAACAGCGGATTAGCCTTTTGGCGGTTGTGACTGTAGAAAATACATGATATATTGATCGGGTAGAACAAATTATTCAGGAATCGTGTAAGGAGGGACTTGACAGGCCATGAGTACATGGGATAGACTCGTCCAGCGTTCAGCGTTCAGCGTTCAGTGGCTTAATTACACCCTTTTTATATCTGAATATGGTTTTAATTACATAGAAGCTGTGTGTCCGTAACAGCGGATACGCTGCTTTTTGTGTTTGTAAAGGAGAGAAAGGTAAATGAAGAGAACAAAAAGATTTATGGCAATGCTGCTGATGTTTTTGCTCTGTGCGGGCGAGATTGGCTCCACGGGGATCAATGTGTTTGCGGCGGGGGATCCTGTCAAAGGTACCGGAACGATACCGGATGTTGTTCAGGAAGCGGAAACGGTTTCCGGTGATACAGCACTGGATGAGACCATAGAAGCGGATGCGGTTTCCGGTGATGAGGCGTTGGATGAGACCATAGAAGCGGAAGCGGTTTCCGGCGATGCGTCGTTGAATGAGGCTAAAGAAGCGGAAACAGCTGCAGGAGGTAGTAGATATAGATTGGTTTTATTAGAAGGCTGTAAGGCATACGAGGACGTGAATCGATTGAGGGAAATACCATCCGGCAGTATGATTGACATACCTTCAATGATATATTTCTATGCGCCATCCCTGCCAAGGCAAGAATTTGACCAGTGGTTTTTTGCCACTGGTAAGGGAGATGATCCCGCTATAGATGATAGTTTAAGATTTGCTATGAAAAATTCTGGACGTGTTTCCAGTATGAAAAAAACGTTTATAAGTGCGGTATTCGATTCGTTTGTTATGGACTTATTTAAAGACATGGACACAATTTATGCAGAGTCGATGTATAAAGATGCTACGGGCCCCTTTGTAGATAAAGTCAGCGTCAATGTCACCACGCCAAAGAGTGGAGAAGCCCCGGACTATGATGTTACAACTGACAGTGAAGAGTGTAAAATCTATACGATACATTGGATAGATGCAGAGAGTGGCAAATATCTGAAAGAATCAGATACATTTGCAGCCGGAAAAGTATATGAAGCGGAAGTATGGCTGGATGAAAAAGACGGATATACCATTGATGCGCTTACAAATGTCTATATCAACGGGCATAAAGCGACATATAAAGATAGAATACGTGGCTCCAGTATTTTTTTCTATAATTTTCGTGTAGATGTGGTCAATGTTACCGTTACAGAGCCGGTCATCGGTACAAATCCGGATTTTACAGCGAGTACCGACAGTACGATTTGTACGATCAGTCTCAATGAAGTTGCCTGGATTGACGTAGATAGTGGTCGTATTCTGGATACAACTGACCAGTTTGAAGTCGGGCACACATACAGAGCCGTTGTCTGGCTGGATCCAATCGATGGAAACAGTATCACATCCGAAACTGAGGTCTATATTAATGGAAAGAAAGCTGAACGGTCGAATGCGGGCGGAAGTTCCGTTCAATATATATGCAACTTTAAACTGGCCGAACCCGGTTACGATCTCTGGGTAGGCGGAAAACGTGTTACGGACAGCAACAAAAATGATATCCTTGGTGATGACATGACAAGCTTTGATCCCTCAACCAACAGCCTGATTCTAAAGAATTTGAGCGGTACTATCGGATTGACGAATGACCGGAATGGAAACTCTGTCGCAATATACTATGAAGGCACTGAAGATCTGACCATCACCGGAACGGCAGATTTAAGCTCCAATACCGGGGACTTTGCCGTAGAATCCCATATTGGAAAGCTTACTTTTAAGGATGCGGATCTTGAACTTAAGGGTAATGCAGTCGCAGTATCGGCAGATGATCTTGTTTTTGATGGTGGAAAACTTAAGGCGGTTTCAGCATATGAGTCTGAAGGCTGTGCTGCTATCGCTGCCAGGGACATTATCATTAACAAAGGTAAGATTGAGACAGAGATAGAAGGTCAGCTTGCAGATGGTGTTCATGCCGACACATTGACTGTAAACGGTGGGCTGTTGAATGTTAACAGTTATGGTGCCAGCTGCACGGGAATATATGTTGAAAAATCCCTTGTCCTTAATAACGGCGAAATAAGTGCTACTGCAAGTGCTATGGATGATTGGACATGTGGCATCTGCGGAAAAAATGACGGTACTACGACGCTTACCGTAAACGGTGGAAAACTATACGGTTCCGGATCATATTCAGGTATAGATTATTTCAATGGTGGGATCACACTTGCTGACGGAGTAGAGATCCTTGTGCCTGAAGGTGGTAAGCTTAATGACGCGAAGACAAAGGTTGTGGATCAGAACGGGAGTACACCGGCTGAAGTCGTACTCTCAGCAGATTTTTCGATATACACTGTTACCTTCAGCTTAAACGGGCAGCCCGGTACCCCTCCTATTGCACAGAACGTTAAAGAGCGCAATACTGCCAAAATACCTGAGACACCTGCCGCAAAGGGTTATACCTTTAACGGCTGGTATACCGATAAAGCATGTACCAAAGAATATGTATTCACAACTCCCGTTATGTCTGATCTGACTCTATATGCAGGCTGGACAAAGACCAAGACTCCTGCACCGGAGCCCAAGCCGTTAAAGGGCGGTAAGTCTGCTCTGGATCCTGTTCCGGATTTTATGCCCGGCAAGACCACCGAACTGTATCTGGTTAAGGGGCAGAAGTTCGATATAGGCCAGGGCTGGTATATCGATAAGAATGATAAGGTCAGCAAGAAACTGGTTAGTATCAGCAAGAAAGGTATATTCAAGGCTAAAGCCGAAGGTGATGCGATCATCAAGTCCGGAACCGGGGCTGCAGCGAGTGAAGTAAAGATACATATAAGCACGCCCAAGATGAGCAATAAATCCCTGACGATCGAAACGGAGACTGCAACGGATTGTAAAACGGAACAGATCCCGTTAGTATACGACAGCGTACATCTGGATGTGTACTGGTACAGCGCCAACCCCGATGTGGTGACTGTAGATGACTTGGGCAATGTAACGAGCGTAGGAAAGGGCAGTTCCGTAGTTACCGCATACATAAACGGAAGTGCCTATAAATGCAAAGTAACCGTAAAGGAGAAGGTAGCGTTACAGAACCATACTATTCATCTGGCAAAGGGAACAAGTAAGAGCATAAGCATCAAGGGCCTTAAGAATCCGGAGTGGACGCCTTCGGATCCGGGTATCGTTACCGTAAAGAAGAATAAGATAACCGGAGATGCTGCGGGAGATACAGTATTGAGCTTTACTCAGAATGAGACGAAATATAAAGAGTTTGTGATCGTTGAAGATATCGGTATGAGCGGAACCGGCCTTAAGGAAAATGGCAGGGCCGGGAGCAACAAGTATCTGATCGATGAAAATGCCGGATACGAAACAAAACTGTCATTTACGCATGCAACCCAGCCTGTAGTCTTCAAGAGCAACAAGCCTGATATCGCATTCATTGATGAAGACTTAAATGTTGTTATGAGGGGCACAGGAAAAGCAGCATTCACAGCCAAGGTTGACGGCAAGACGATTACCATAACCGTGAATGTGAAGTAATAAGATCCTTGAGGTGTTGTAATAGGAATGTTGGCAATACAGATGCTGCATAAAGGATGTTGTAAGACGGACGAAGAAACAACAGCAAGTCAGACTGCGTACAGTACCAATTGCCAGATAATGCTTTTACAATAAGTGAAATGGTGTTAAAATAGCAGAGTATGAATTTTTATGGCTGGATATGCCGCAGAAAGCGGCATACATTGGCAGAAGGAGGTTTAAAATGGGTCTTATACAAGCGGCATTGGGCGCGGCAGGCGGAGTGATGGCGGATCAGTGGAAGGAATACTTCTACTGCGAGGCTATTCCCACTGATGTTCTGGTCAGAAAGGGGCAAAAAAAGGTAACGGGGCGTTCATCAAACACAAAGGGTGACGACAACATCATTTCCAACGGATCCGTGATCGCGGTTGCCGACGGGCAGTGCATGATCATCGTGGATCAGGGAAAGGTCACCGAGCTTTGCGCGGAACCCGGCGAATTCAAGTATGATTCATCCACCGAGCCCTCGATCTTCTCAGGAAGCCTTGGCGAGAGCATAAAGCAGACTTTCCTGAATATCGGAAAGCGTTTCACCTTCGGCGGTGAAGCTCCCAAGGATCAGAGGGTTTATTATTTCAACACCAAGGAGATCATCGGAAATAAATACGGCACTGCGAATCCCGTGCCTTTCAGGGTCGTGGATCAGAAGGCGGATATTGACATCGACATTTCCATCAAGTGCTTCGGTGAGTACAGCTACAGGGTCTGCGATCCCATCCTTTTCTATACCAACGTGTGCGGAAATGTGTCGGGGGATTACAACAGGAGCGAGATCGATTCCCAGCTGAAGTCGGAGCTTCTTACGGCCCTCCAGCCGGCGTTTGCAAAGATCTCCGACATGGGGATCAGGTATTCATCCCTTCCCGGCCACACAAAGGAGATCGCCGGCGCCCTAAACGAAGAGCTTTCCGGTGAATGGAGAGACAGGCGCGGTATAGAGATCGTGGCCTTCGGAGTATCATCCGTGAAGGCTTCCGAGGAAGACGAGGCTCTGATCAAGCGCATCCAGGCGAACCGTACCGCAAGTCTTGCGGCGGCGAATATGGCCGGCGCTACCGCGGATTCAATGATGGCGGCTGCCTCCAATCCCAACGGAGCCATGATGGGCTTCATGGGCATGGGGATGGCCCAGCAGGCCGGCGGCATGAACGCCCAGAACCTCTTCGCGATGGGACAGCAGCAACAGATGCAGCAGCAGATGGCTCAGCCTCAGCCGGCACCTGCGGCGGCTCCCGCTGCCGATTCCTGGACCTGCCCTAAATGCGGAAAGCAGGCTACCGGAAAGTTCTGTCCCGAATGCGGTGAAAAGAAGCCCGAAGCTAACGGCTGGACCTGCCCTAAATGCGGACAGGTGAACCAGGGCAAGTTCTGCTCCGGATGCGGCGAAAAGAAGCCCGCAGGAGCTCTTCAGTACAAGTGCGACAAGTGCGGATGGGTTCCCGAGGATCCGGCCAATCCTCCGAAATTCTGCCCCGAGTGCGGCGACCCCTTCGGCGATGAGGATGTGGTCAGCTGAGTTCTGATCTTCTAATGCACTTATTTCCCTGACGTCCTTCCGGAATGCCGTAAAATGGCTGTTCCGGAAGGAACGCGGGTTTTTAAAGGAGGTATTTATGGCAGATCAGTCGACAAATTACCAGTGCCCGGCATGTACCGGCCCTCTGCATTTTGTAGGCTCTTCAGGCAAGCTCGAGTGTGATTACTGCGGAAGTTCCTTCAGCGTTGAAGAGGTGGAAAAGCTTTACGCCGAAAAAAACGATGCGGCCGCTGCAAACGCCGGAAAAGACGGCGGATGGGGTGAAGGCTCCGAAGGGATGAAGACCTACAGCTGTCCTTCCTGCGGCGCGGAGATGATCACCGACGGAAATACAGCCGCTACCTGTTGTCCTTATTGCGGCAACCAGACCGTTATGCCGGGGCAGTTTGAGGGCGCTCTCAAGCCCGAATATATCATTCCCTTCAAGAATGACAAGAAAGCCGCCATCGATGCGCTGAAAGCGCACTACAAGGGCAAATTCCTGCTCCCCAAATCTTTCGTCAGCGGGAACCACATCGACGATATCCAGGGCGTCTACGTGCCTTTCTGGCTCTTCGACGGAAAGGCCGAGGGCAGTATGAAGTTCGATGCAAGGAAGGTCCATACTTCGAAGCACGGAGATATGGAGACCACCACCACAGAGTATTATGAAGCGGACAGAGAGGGATCTCTCGAGTTTGAGAAGATACCTGTGGACGCTTCCACCCGCATGCCCGATGAACACATGGATTCCATCGAGCCTTATGACTACAGTGAACTGAAGCCCTTCTCCATGGCTTACATGCCCGGATTCCTTGCCGACAAGTACGACGTTGAGGTCAAGGACTGCCGCAACAGGATGGAGGAGAGGAGCAAGATGAGCCTGGAGGCGGCCATTGACAATACCGTCACCGGCTATTCATCCAAAAGCGTCATGACGAAGGATCTGAACGTGGAGGTTGACAAGGCTCATTACGCCCTGATGCCCGTGTGGCTCCTGGCCACGAAGTGGAGGGATCAGAGCTTCCTTTTTGCCATGAACGGGCAGAGCGGAAAGCTCATTGGCGATCTTCCCATGGATAAAGGGAAATTCGGCGGGGTCTTCGCCGTGGTTTCCCTTGTGCTCATCATTCTCATGAACCTGATCTTTTCGAGAAGCATGGAGGGGTTCGGGTACTTCTTTGTGTGTTTCCTTCTGCCTCTGATCATTGCCGGAATTGTCTGCATGGTCCTCAGGTCACAGCTTAAATCGGTGCACACCGGGAATGCGGATGCGTACATCTCGGGCGGCGGTCTGAAGCTGAGCCGGAGCGATGATGTTTACATCCGGACCGAGAAGCAGACCAGAAAGGTTAATAAGAACTGAACAGGAAAGATCATGATAGACAGGCCGGAGTTCCTTTGGAGTTCCGGCCTTTATTTGACAGTGAACAACCATGGATCCGGATGCGTGCCTGTACGCGGGATCGGGTGAATGGAGAACACATTTCAACGGACAGAGGTTTGTGCTCTGCCCCATAAACAGAAGACATACGGGGGATCGATCTATGATGAGGAAAAACCTTCCAAAGCGTCTGGCGGCCGCTTTTCTTTCTGCGGCTCTCGCGGTTTCATTACCCGGACAGAGTTATGCTCTTGACAGAGCGAAAGACGGCTTCCGCGATCCGGCATTTTATTCTGCGGAAGACGCTTCTTTTGAAGGAGAACAGGTCTCTGACCCGGAGAGAGAGGATCTCCCTGCCGACCCGGACAGGACCGTATCATCCGGACAAGACAGCCGCCCTGAAAGCGCTTCGGCTCACCCGGCGGCCCCGTCGGAAGACCCGGCCGCAGCCCCGGAGGAGAGGGACATAAGCGCCATCAATAATCCTTTGAAGGGCAGGGGTCCGAATGGGGACGAGATCACCACCTGGGACTGCGTTTATATAAGGGATTACGGCCCGGAGGACGGGAACACGGGCCAAAGCAGCTCCCCGGAAGAAACCTCTGACGGAGGGAGCAAGAGTGAAGCGGAGGACAAGACCCTCATAAAATGGCGCGTGCTGAAGCTGGAGCCGGACGGGGAAGCCCTCCTTCAGGCGGATAAGCCGATCGGCGAAGAGGGTTTGGCCGACAGCGACTTTTCCGAAGAGGAAAAGGAACTCATCGAAATGGAAGACACCGGCGGCCCCGCTATGCGGATCAACCTTCTGACATCAGACGCCTGGGAATACGCAGGAACGATGTCCTCGGACGGAACTGTCAGCACTGCCGTGGATAAGGTGAAAAAACCCCGCACGGATGAATACGGGAACTCGGTATGGGACTGCATCTGGTTTGGAAGCTTCTGGCAGGATGACAACAACGGGGACGGATACTGTTTCTCTGATGATCTGTACATCGAAGCCGAATCGGGTGAATATCAGGCAGATGGGGAAAGAATACCTAATTTCCATGGAAAAGAGGGAGTTTATCCCGCCGACGACAAAGAACCCGTGAAATGGCGGGTTTTGGACAAGGACGATGCCGGCAATGTGCTGCTCCTTTCCGACAGACTGATAGATATCTTTGAGTTTAACAAAAAGAATGAAAATACCTCCTGGGAAAAATGCGACCTGGGATCTTATCTGAACAGCACCGGAAAATACGCCGATTCGGGTTTCTTGTCAGAGGCCTTCACAGCTTCCGGGATCGCAGCGATCACAGAAAGCGGGACCGGCAGTGATAAAGACCTGTTATTCTGTCTTTCGGCAGATGAGGTGCAAAATCCCGATTACGGTTTTTCCGATGATAATGAAAACTCCCGGACAGCAAGGTACACGAACTATACATTTCACAAACCGGGTTATGATCCCGCTGAGAACTACGGATACTGGTGGCTCCGTACGCAGGGGCATACCGGTAATTATGCATCCATCGTCAGTTCGGATGGTTTCGTTTCCGATACAATGGTGGATGGCACATACGTCGCTGTCCGCCCGGCCCTGCGCATGAACCTTGCGGATTCCGACGGTCTGTGGAGATACGCCGGTACTGTTGATTCCGAGGGTAATGTGTCCGAAGAGGGGAGGCCCGTGTCCTGCCTCAAAGTCACTCCCGGACAGCGCACCCTGAAAGTGGGACAGAGCATAAAAGCCGAGTGCAGAGTGATCCCCGGGAATGCGGCGGACAGGACTTTCACCTGGAACACGACGGATGAAAGTATAGCCACAATAGAAGATGGGGTGGTGACAGCGTGCGGAGAGGGACAGGCTCTGGTCAAAGCGGTGGCGAAAGACGGGAGCGTGGAAGGGATCTGCGTGATCGATGTGGTGCCGGCAGGCTATCCGGCAGATCCCGTGACCTCAGAGGGAGTATCCACCTGGGACTGCATCTGGTTCGGCAACTACTGGCAGGGTGATACCAACGGGGACGGGTACTGTTTTTCGAAGGACCTGACCATCAGAAAAGAGGGTTATTTTTATTATGACCAGGACAACAACAAAGTCCCGAATTTCAGCGGAAAAACCGGGGATTATCCCGCAGACGGAAAACAGCCCGTCAAGTGGCGCATATTGGACGTTGATGAGGAAGGGAACGCATTTCTCATATCGGACAAACTGATAGACGTATCGCAGTACGATAAAGAATCAGATCCTGTCTCCTGGGAGAAATGCGATCTGAGATCATATCTGAACGGAAGCTTTCTGAAAAATGCTTTTTCGGACGATGAGAAGAAATCCATTATCCTGTCGGAGATACAGAACGATATGAACCCGGTGCACCCCGGGTCGATCCGCTCTAAGGCTACGAAGGACAGGATATTCTGTCTGTCGGTAAAGGAAGCGATGAACCCCGGTCACGGCTTTTTGAAGAATGACTTCATTGAAAGATCGCCGGAGGATCCCAAATACTTTACCGAAGACGATACCTCCCGTCAGGCCGCGGTAACTGATTTTGCTTCTCACAAACCCGGGATATTCACTCTGCTTACCGAAGGGAACTTCAACAGGTACTGGCTTCGCACCCCCGGAAAAAATGATACATATGCTTCCCAGGTTACTTACGGGGGCGCGGTGGATCCGGAAGGACAGGTTCTGGCGGAACCATACGCCGCTGTCCGTCCCGCGCTGTTTGTAAACCTGTCCGATACAAGCCTGTGGAACTACGCGGGGATCGTAAGTTCTGACGGGACCTCCGATACCGAGGCAGAGGGGCTTAGGGGAGCGCGCACAAAAGACGGGGTTTCCACCTGGGACTGCATCTGGTTCGGAAATTACTGGCAGGGCGACACCAATGGCGACGGGTACTGTTTTTCGGAGGATACCGCCGTAATAAAGGACGGGGACAGATACTATGCCAAATACGGTGAGGATGACAAAAAACAGATAGTCCGTTTTGACGGGGAGCAGGGTCTTTACCCCGCCGACGACAGGCAACCCGTAAAATGGCGGATCCTGGACATAGACGATGGGGGGAATGCGCTGCTCCTTTCGGACAAGCTGATCGACATAGCGCAATACAATGAGGAGAGGACGGAGGTCACCTGGGAGACCTGCACGCTCAGGTCCTACCTGAACTGCTACGATGGGAAGACGGAGGGTACGGCAAATGGCCCGGAAAAGGATTTCACCGGCACGGGTTTCCTTAAAAGAGCCTTTTCGGAAGCCGAGATCAGCGCCATGGCGGTGTCGGCCGTGAAGAATGAGGACAATCCATTTTACGGTGTTTCCGGCGGGAACAAGACGAAAGACAGACTGTTCTGCCTGTCTCTGTCGGAGGCGACAGACCCTGATCTCGGTTTCGTTAAAAATGAGTTTAAAATAGAGTCAGACATGAGATATACAGAGACGGACGATACCCGTAAGGCTGAGGTGACGGACTTCACACACTGTAAACCCGGATATTGGGAAAGTGTGGAGGATACGGATACGCTCTGGCAGCTGCGGTCACCGGGCCGTACTGCCGCGATTGCTTCGACCGTCAGTGATGAAGGGGCTGTATTTGCCTTCGGTGACTATGTGGACTCTGTAAATTACTGCATACGTCCCGCGTTCCGCATGAACCTCTTCTCTTCCTCCGCTCTCTGGGAAAAGGCCGGAACGGTCTCTTCCGACGGCAAAGAGACGAAGGAGATCATTCCCGTAAGGGGCGTTTCCTTCCCTGCCGACCGGGAGAACCTGACAATAATCGTCGGCGAAGAAGCGACTCTCATACCCATTATCACTCCCTCCGATGCGACAGATCAGACCGTCAGCTGGGTGTCATCCGAGCCCTCTGTCGCTTCCGTGGATGAAAATGGCCGGGTTAAGGGGCTTAAGGTCGGCGAAGCGGTCATTACCGTGAAGACGGATTACAGAGGCTATGAGGCTCACTGCAAAGTGACTGTCCGCGAACTGAGATACGGATTGGATGTGGACAAAAATGATCTGGAATTGAACATGATCCCCGGGGAGGTCAGGAGGCTTAGGGTGAACCGGGACGGAGTGTGTCTTTACGGAGTAAGATACACTCTGAAGGATCCCGGGGATCCGGACAACCCGAAGGGGAAGGTTAAATGCGTGTCCGTAAAGAACGGCGTGGTCACGGCTAAGGCAGTGAAAAAGAAAAAGGGAGAGGACATTTCAAAACCGGATGAAGCCTGGATCACAGCCGAATACTGCGGCAGGAGCGAGACCTTCAGGATAAAAGTGTACAGCGCATCCCCCGTTAACGTACCCATAGAAGACTTGGAAACGAAGAAAAAGTACCGGATATCCGCTCCGAAGACCCTGAAACTGATCTTTGAACCCGGAAAGAACACGAATAAGACCGTTTCCGTGAGCATCCCCAAACAGCTCAGGGCGGAAGGAAAGACCATAAGCTGCTCCGTAAATTGCGTTGAACCGGGAGCGCAGGTCTGCCGGGTGAAGGAGGGAAATGAAGAGGATCCGTGGCCGAAGTATAATGATCCCGACCGCGCAAAGGCTTCAAAAGC
>JAEEGL016689956.1_pt1 | contig 11283 bp, 5 predicted proteins | sample 9134231 | NCBI WGS metagenome assembly JAEEGL01 (sample SAMN16246548, study PRJNA631951) | gut metagenome | biome: gut microbiome; feature: rumen; material: fiber-attached | host: Bos | place: Iran: Karaj | collected 2018-10
GAAGCCGTGCCCGAAAACCATAGTATCAATTTCATGGGAAAGAAGATTGAAATCACTTTCGACGAATACATCACCCTTGAAAACGCTAACCAAAATGTGATGATTTCACCACCACTGAGCGAGAAACCCGACATCAAACTGAAAAACAAAACCGTGGTCGTGAAATTCAAGGAAACATTGGCGCCCAACACGACCTACACCATCAATTTTGGCTCGTCCATCAAGGATTTGCACGAAGGCAATCAGTTTAAGGATTATGTCTATAGTTTTTCAACTGGCGATCACATCGACACGCTTTCCATTGCTGGAAAGGTGCTTAACGCTTCCGATAAAAAACCCGTGGGAGATGTCTATATTTCCCTCTATGCAGCAAATCTAGAAAACCTTGATTCACTGCCGCTTACTACCACTCCCAACTACATCACCAAGACCGACAAGGAAGGCAATTTCCGCCTTGCAGGTTTGGCTGACAACAAGTATTTGGTCTTTGCCCTTAAGGATCTGAATTCGAACCTCTATTTTGATCTGCCCAACGAAGAAGTGGCATTTTTGGATACACTCGTCGAGGCCTCCTACCCTTGGACACCACCAAAACCAAAGCCTGTCGACACCGTATCAGTAAACGACTCAACATTCACCTTGCAGGCGGATTCTTTATTAATTGACTCAACCTTGAAGGTTCAAGCAGATTCATTGTCTACTATGGATTCTACTTTGGCAGTACAAGCAGACTCTCTCATCAACACAAAAGACACCATTCCCCAACGCGTTTTCAATCAAAACAGCCTGCAACTTACCTTGTATATGTTCACCGAGGTGGATTCCACGCAGGTGCTGCTCGAAAAGAAACTCATAGAGGAAGGCCTGCTGCGCTTCGTGTTCCGCCATCCTGCCAAGGAAGCTCTCGTCATGACCCCAGAGATGTTGCCCGACACCTTCAACCTCGTGACCTTGCAATCTGCTGAATCTGACACGATTTGGTGGTATTTCACGCCCAATGTCAAGGATAGCTTATGGGTGCAGGTGAAATATGACACTTTAATTAATGACTCCTCGCGTTACAGCCTGAAATTCAAGGAACCAGGAGGCAACAGAAGACGGAAAACCGAAGCGAAGAAACTAAGTGTCAACAACAACCTGCTTGGTCGCGGAGGCTTGATCTCTGGCGAAGACCTCATCCTGAAATTCTCTGAGCCGATTGTCGACTACCAGATGCGCGACTCAGCCATCTTCAAACGCGACACCCTCGTGTGCTACAAACAACTTGCCTTTGAGCCCATCGACGAGGAAGGCATGAAATACCGGTTGGCCACACCTTTTTCAGCGGATTCAAGCTATAGTTTTGAGATACCTGACTCCGTGTTTTGGGGCATCCGAGGCCGCACCAACGATGTCATCAAGGTTGATTTTCATGTACTTAAGGACGATGAATATGGCAACATCTACATTACTGTCGTTCCGCCCGAAGGTATGAAACAAGTGGTGATACAACTCACCAACGAGGGTGGCAAAGTGCTGAAAGAGGAAACCATCACACAAAAACAAGAGGTAATGTTTGAATACCTGATGCCTGCCAAATACAAGCTTCGCGCCCTTTTGGATGCCGATGGTAACGGCAAATGGAGCACGGGTAACTATCATCGTCGTACCCTACCCGAGACCATCATCGACTACAAAGACGCACTTGAAATCAAAGCAGGATGGGATATTGATTTGGATGAAGCCTGGAATCTGAATCAAAAGCCGTGAAAAAGGGGTTCAAAAACCAAGACCTAGTCCATCTTATCCGCAAGGATGACCACTCGCATCCCAACAAAGGCATACTTGGCTTTCAATTCATCCAAATCATTGTTTCTCAATCTGATACACCCTTCGCTTCCACGACCTGGAACAGAACTTTCGTTGTTGGTGCTGCCATGAATTCCAATGCCTTTAAAACCTGGCGTATTCAATCGCATGAACCAATTACCATAGGCCAAAATCTCGCCTCTACCATCGCCGAAATCATGATACCACTTGGAAGCATCTTTGATTTCTGTAATTGTAAACGGTTGGTCAACAGTGCATTCCGGAGTTTTCATGTCGCCTTTCTTTTGCTTCTGCCCTTTTTTCAAGCCCACACAAACGGGATAATGAACGCGTTTGATGGTATCGCCATTCACCACTTCACACACATACAGCCTGTATTCAGGCTTGGAAATGAGGATGAAACAGTTCTTTTTGTTCACCACTTCAGAATAAAAAGTCGCCGTATCCGCGGGAATGGTGACGACCATGTCCATCAGGGTCGTTTCCACGATAGGATTTTGTTTTTCGACTACATTACCTGAAGTGTTTGTACCGCATGACGGCATGGCGAACAAAGCCGCTAACAGACTGAATATGATGGTCATTTTTTTCATGATATTTCAAAACGATGTGCAAAAGTACATATTTTTTGGCGTTTAGCCACTTTCCAAACTTGAACAAGACAATTTTCCCTATTTTTGCGCCATAGTTACTGAGAGAGATATGGAAAAACAGATACTTTTAGGCAAGACCCCTGCTGAGATTCAGGAAGTTGTCGAAAAACTGGAGCTACCCAAGTTCACGGGCAAACAGATTGTGGACTGGATTTACCTCAAACGCTGCGCCAATATTGAGGACATGACCAACCTCAGCAAAGCTTCACGCGCCTTATTGTCAGAATATTACGAAACTGGTTTGCAGGCTCCAGTCAAGGAACAGGTGTCGACCGACGGCACGAAGAAATACCTCTTCCCTGCCGGCAATCATTTCATCGAAGCGGCTTACATCCCAGACCGCGAGCGTGCCACACTATGCGTCTCTACTCAGGTCGGCTGCCAAATGGACTGCCTTTTCTGCGCCACGGGCAAACAAGGTTTCCAAAAGAACCTCTCTGTGGCCGAAATCATGAACCAAATCCTCAGCCTGCCTGAGTTCGACACGCTGACCAACATCGTCTTCATGGGCATGGGCGAACCTTTGGCCAACTACGACAATCTGATGCGCTGCTTAGACATCCTCACACAAGAATGGGCCTTGGGCTGGAGTCCAACCCGCATCACCGTATCGACTTGCGGCCTCATTCCCAACCTCAAGCGTTTCCTCGAAGAATCGAAATGCAACCTCGCCATCAGTATGCACAGTCCTTTCCACGATGAACGCCTCAAACTGATGCCTGTCGAAAAGAGCTATCCCATCAAGGAGGTGATTCATGCCGTGAAGCAACATGACTGGCATGGACAACGCCGCCTATCGTTCGAGTACATCATCTTCAAGGACCTCAACCACAGCAAGGACCATATCAAGGAAATCGCACGGCTATTGGGCAGTACCCGTTGCCGCTTTAATTTAATAAGGTATCACGCCGTTCCCGGCATCCCGCTGAAGAGCCCCGATGCCGCCACCATGACTTGGTTCCGCGACGCGCTGAACGAGAAAGGCATCATTGCCACCATTCGTGCTTCACGCGGACAAGACATTGACGCAGCTTGTGGACTGCTGTCAACGAAAAACCTGTTATCATAAAATTGGTAGAGACGTAGCGCGCTACGTCTCTACAGGTTTTACAACGAACGCAACGAAACCGCGAATCCGCCGCAAGGGGCCATTCTTACCTTCAGTTTCGATTTGTTCGTCACCTTCTTTTTGGTGATGGTGTAGGCTTGCGCATTGTAATGTTCGTCGGGAATGCCGCTGGCATCTTTGGCGTCACAATAAATCGTGGCTTCGTATTTCGTTCCAGGTTTCAAGAAATCCAGTTTCACCTCCACCTCACGGGCGTTCTCGTCGGTGATGCCGCCTACATACCAAACATCATGTGCTTGGGCTTTCTTCAAATCTTCTGTTGTGGCGTCTTCAGGCAAGGCATAGACAAACTTCGTGGCATTGGAAACCACGCCTTTCTTTCCATCGACCAAAGTACCGACACCTTCGGCGGCCTTATTCAATGTGGAGAGTTTCGGGTGACGAGCTGTCACGATATAGGCACCAGGCTCGGCTTCAAGATACAGACTCTTGTCCCAGTCGACGGCCACATCCTTGATAAACTGGAAAGCGTCCATGAAGGGCTCGTAATGCTCAGGGAAGTCTGCAGCCATCTGCAAGGGTGAGTAGAAGGTCACATAAAGACCCAGTTGGTTGCAGATAGTGGTCTTCATCTTTTTGCCCCACGGCACGATCTTGCCCATGTCAGTCTCGAAGATGCCAGGCGTGTAGTCCATCGGGCCACCTTGCAGACGAGTGAAGGGAAGGATGGTCGTGTGTCCAGGATTGATGCGCTCACGGAACTCGGTGCCCATGGCGCTCTCGTTGCCGATCATGTTGGGCCAAGTGCGGCAGAGACCGGTAGGTCTCACGGCTTCATGCGAATTCACCATAATATGGTGCTTGGCCGCCTCTACAATGGCATAATGGTAATGGTTGTTGATAGGCTGGCTGTAGTGACCTTCACCGAAGGGGATGATGGTGCCCACATAGCCGCCTTTCACGGCATCGTAACCGTATTGATTCATCAAGGTGTAAGCTTTTTCCATCCAACGCTCGTAATTCACTGTAGATGCAGAGCTTTCGTGGTGCATAATGAGGCGGATGCCTTTCTCATGGGCATATTTGTTCAAAGCAGGCAAATCAAAGTCGGGATAAGGCGTAAGGAAGTCGAACACAAATTCCTTCTGTTTGCCGTACCAGTCCTCCCAGCCGATGTTCCAGCCTTCGATGAGCAGCCCATCGAAGCCGTTGGCGGCGGCGAAGTCGATGTAGCGGCGCACGTTGGCATTGTTGGCACCATGCGTGCCGTTGGGCTTGGCGTGTTCGTAGTCAGTTTGGCCGAGTTTCACCGAGGGGAAGTCGTTGGTGTAGGCCCAAGTGCTCTTGCCCGAGATCATCTCCCACCAAACGCCCATGTATTTCACGGGGTGAATCCACGACACATCCTCCAAGGCGCAAGGCTCGTTGAGGTTGAGAATCAAGCGCGAGGCGAGGACATCGGTAGCTGAAGTGCAGACCATCACCGTGCGCCAAGGCGTGACGCAAGGAGCTTGGATGCGGCCTTTATAGCCCGTGGCATCGGGGCAGAGGAAGGCGTGGAAGACCATATTTTTGTCATCAAGGTCGAGATGCATGGTGGGGAAGTCGAGGGTGGCAGCCTCGTGGATGTTGAGGTAGAGGCCGTCGTCGGTCTTCATTTGAAGAGCGGTTTGGACGCCGGTGGGTGAAAACGCTGTCCAAGGCCAGCCGCCGTCTTTGTGGCCTGCCTCCCACAAGTTACGGATTTGCGACAACCGCGACTCGGTGTAGTTGTATTCCTGCGTGTCGAGGTCGCCGGGAATCCACCAAGCGGTGTGGTCGCCCGCCATGGCAAACTCGGTCAACTCTTCCTTGATCCAGAAGCACACCAAGGCGTTCTCGATGGGGAACTCATAGCGGAAACCGAGGCCATCGTCGTAAAGGCGGAAACGGATTTGCATCACCGTAGCCTTCTTCTCAGTGGAATGGTCCATGCTCTCCACAGAGCCAATGGGTTGTTCCAAGATGACGAGCATCTCATTGTAGTGGTTGCGGATTTGCGCCTCTTCACCCCAGACGGGTTCCCAAGTCTCGTCGAAGGTGCTGTATTTCGTGTCTTTCAACACAAAGGCATGAGCAAGGTCATCACGCCATTCGAGTGTGAAGCCCATCTTGGAGGGCAACACGATAGGTTTCTCTGCTCGGTCGAGGGAATAATAAGGTACGCCGTCACGCACTTCGAATTTCACTTCCAGTTGTCCGTCGGGGCTTTGCAGCTTGACGGGTTCGGCGTAGGACTGCGAGAAAAGTCCAAAAGCCAGGCAAAAGAGGATAAAGGTGAGTTTTTTCATATCGATAAGTTTATGATGATGGGGGCAAAGATAGGAAAAAATTTGTATTTTTGAAGCCAGATTTCTATTTGAACTTATGAACAAAACACCTAACGCTATATGACTAAAAAAGAGGCACTGCAATTATTTGAGCAAAAGAAGGTTCGCACTGTTTGGGACGACCAAGAAGAGAAGTGGTATTTCTCAATTGTGGATGTATGTAGTGTCCTAACGGACAGCCCGAACCCTCGCAACTATTGGAAAGTGTTGAAACACCGTTTGGTCAAGGAAGGAAATGAAACGGTTACAAATTGTAACCAGTTGAAACTTCTAGCAGAAGATGGTAAAAAGCGGCTGACCGATGTCGCTGATACAGAGCAACTTTTCCGTATTATCCAATCGATACCATCACCTAAGGCAGAGCCTTTCAAGCAATGGATGGCGCAGGTGGCCAGCCAACGTCTGGACCAAATGCAAGACCCAGAGCTGAGCATTGATCAAGCTATTGTGGATTATAAGCGTTTAGGTTACTCAGACGCATGGATCAACCAGCGCATCAAATCCATCGAAGTGCGTAAGGAACTGACCGACGAATGGAAACGAACAGGTGTGCAGGAAGGTTTGGAATATGCTTCGCTTACCGACATCATCACTCGCGAATGGAGTGGCTTCACTACCAAGCAATACAAAAACTATAAAGGGCTGAAAAAAGAGAACTTGCGCGACAACATGACTAACCTTGAGATCGCGCTCAACATCCTTGCCGAAGCCTCGGCTGCGGAACTTTCCAAACAACGCGACCCCAACGGTTTCAGAGGACAAAAACAAGTGGCCAAGGATGGTGGAAGTGTAGCCAAAGCCGCCCGCACTCAATTGGAGAATCAGTTGGGGCGCAGTGTCATCTCGCCTTCAAAGGCCAGCGATTACCTGCTTCCTGAGGGAGCGGAAGGGGTTGAGGAATAACCGTCTACCATATACTTGTTACTAACGGTTCTTTTTTTGTATTTTTGCAGCAAGAGAAACAACCAGCATGTTTTACAAACTGATAGAAAAGAAACGCAACGAGTGGCTTGGCTCAAAGGATTGTTCGGTGAGCGAGTTAATTCAGTATATTGAGCATCGAGGCATGATGCGCGACGCGCAATTGGAGGCCATAAAAACCTACCTTTTCATGAAAATTGCCTGTAAAAACCTGCCTTTGTGGAAACTGTTTGTTGAAGGCGTTTTCAATGATACGAATATAGGCCAGGTGGAATTGACCGAAACCGCCAGAGAAATTTTCAAAACAAACAAAGCAGCCGTTGCTTTGTTCCAATATTCTCGTCTTCAAGACAAATCAGGGAGGCAATTGGCTCCTGAGTTGGAATCGTTTATAAAGCGAAACGCCGACAGAATTGATTACGAAACTACCTTTAAGAAGATTTTCTATGATGTAAGCTACACAGATTATTTGTTTAGCTTACCGATGGGTGCTGGCAAAACGTATTTGATGGCGGCTTTTATCTATCTTGATTTGTATTTTGCTCAAAATGAGCCTAATAATATAGCTTTCGCACATAATTTCATGGTGATGGCTCCCTCGGGGTTGAAGTCTTCCATCGTGCCGAGTTTGAAGCACATTAAGGAGTTTGACCCTTCTTGGATAATTCCAGAACCTACGGCCACACAATTGAAAAGGATGATAAAGTTTGAGGTACTTGACGAGCAGAAAACGGCCAACAAAAGCAACCGCATCAAGAATCCGAATGCCCAAAAAATCAACAATCATCAGCCTTTGGATGAATTGATGGGTTTAGTGGCTATTACAAATGCCGAAAAAGTAATCCTCGACCGTTATGACCCCGATAAAGACCCCACTTTGTTTACCGATGACGAATTGAAACGGATGCAACAGGCCAATGAATTAAGGGCAATCATCGGAAAACTTCCCAATTTGGCCATTTATATTGACGAGGTGCATCACGCCGCCGATGGCGAAATCAAATTGAGGCAAGTGGTGAATGAATGGACGAAAAGCCATACCTTTAATTCTGTTCTTGGTTTTTCAGGAACGCCCTATTTGGAAAGTGCAGAAAGTGTTGTTTTGGCCGGAGAGTTCTCCATAAGAAACACCGACCTTTCCAATGTGGTTTATTATTATCCGCTGATAGAAGGCATTGGAAACTTCCTGAAAGTGCCGGAAGTGAAATATGCCGACAATGAAACAGCAGCTATCGTTACAAATGGTGTCAAGGAGTTTCTCGACAAATACCAAAACACGGTTTATGCCAATGGGACTTGCGCCAAATTGGCCATTTATTGTGGTCAGATTGAAACATTGGAGGAAACCGTTTATCCAATAGTTGCAGAGATTGCTGCCTCGTATGGCTTGAATCCAACCGATGTCATTTTGAAATACCATGAGGGGAACAAGCAATTTGCGAAACCTGAAGGTTCGGAAACAACCTTTGCTTCGCTTGACACCACCCTTTCAAAGACGAGAATCGTATTGCTCGTCCAAATCGGCAAAGAAGGCTGGGACTGCAAGAGTTTGACGGGTGTCATTCTTCCACAAAAGGGTGTGTGTCCAACCAATATGGTGCTGCAAACCAGTTGCCGTTGTCTCCGTCAGGTGGTGAAACACGAGGCGGAAACTGCCCTGATTTGGATGAACAAGTTCAATGCGGACACTTTGAACAAGCAGTTGAAGCAACAGCAAAACATCACTTTGCAGGAGTTTAGCCGTAAAACCCAAGAAGAACGCCCTCAAATCGAGCGTTTTTCCAGAATGGAAAAAATGCAAGTGCCCCCGATTGACTTCTACCAACTGAAAGTGAGTTATGAAACCCTGATTGTTGACGAGGCCAACGACCCTGCCAAGCGGCTTCAAGACAACAGGATTTTGGCACAGGCCGATATGACTTTGATTCACCAACAGGATATGGAAGGCAAATTGATTGCCACCTACGAGCAGGAAAACACGGAAGAAACAAACATTACTTTCGGTTGGTGGCTTCACCAGATTGCCAAGGAAAGCTTTGGTATGTTGAACGTCGCCGACCTGAAAACCTGCGAAAAGGAATTGCTTGACATTTTTGCCCGAATCACGACGAACAAAGACGGCAATACCATTGAAAACAAGAAATATGACCATCGGCGCATTCGTTCCCTTGTCCGTCAGGCTTTTGCTCCAGTTCGCGATTTCAAGGTGACAGAAGAAGTGGTGCCAAGCAAAGCAAGTCTGTTGCAGATAGAGAAACTGACTTCGCCTGTGGATGATGATGGTCGATATTATCCTGCACAAGAGGATGTCCGCATAATTAAGGAATGGGACGACAATCCGCCTAAAACCGAGATCACTGAAGAAGTCAGGAAACTGCTTGAGCAACTGAAAGCCTTGGGGCAGGATGTTTCAAAACTAATGCCCCAGCAAGACCCTCATCCAGAACGGAATCAGACCTATCATTACTTGCCTTACCGTTTCGATAGCAGTTTGGAAAAGGATTATTTCTCGACCGAGATTTTGCCTTTGATTAAAGACAAGAATCTGAAAATCTATTTCAATGGCGACGACACTTTGACGGAGTTCAAAATCAATTGTTACAACAAAGTGGGCAGCCAATGGCGTTATATTGGAAGATATGTCCCTGACTTTTTGCTCCTTAACAGAAATTCAGAGAATGAAATCGACAAGGTAATCATCATCGAGACCAAAGGCGAAGGCTTCGCGGCCAAGTTTGCCGACAAGCGCAAATTCATGGAAACGGAGTTCGTGAAGAAAAACAATGAAAAATTTGGTTATCAGCGATTTGAGTTTCTTTATTTGGAAGACACAATGCCCCCAGAACAACGCAGACAAAAGACGTTGCAGACCATTAAGGATTTCTTTAATTTGTAAATACATATCGTTATGGCTATCAAATACATCCCTTATTATCCCGACACGCTTGAAGGGCAAGCGGTTTTAGACAACTTTGTCCGCACCAAGCGCGTGCTCCGCTATCGCGACAACGACCAAGTGGTGGAACGCATACAACGAGGAATGCCGCTCTATGAAATGGAACAGCAGGAACGGATTGGCGAGAACCCGAACCATAATTTGGTGATTCGCGGTGAATGCCTTTCGGCCTGCGCCTATCTGAAAGACAAGGGCATACAGATCGACCTCGTCTATATTGACCCGCCCTTTGCCAGCGGTGCCGATTATGCCAAGAAGGTGTATATCCGCCGCAACCCCAAGGTGGCTGCCGCGATAAGGCAAGCCGAGGAAGAACTTGACCTTGAGGAACTGAAAGCCTTTGAGGAAAAGATGTATGGCGATGTGTGGGACAAGGAGCGTTACCTCAATTGGATGTACGAAAACTTGATGGCCATCAAAAGCGTGATGAGCGACGAGGCAAGCATTTATGTACATTTGGATTGGCATATCGGCCATTATGTGAAGATTCTGTTGGATGAGATTTTTGGTGAAGACAACTTTGTAAATGAAATAGTTTGGCATTATTATAACAAAATGCAGGGCAATGTCAATCGCTTTGCCTCTAATCATGATGTGATTTTTCTTTATAAAAAGTCAGAGGATTATTGTTTTCAACCTATTAAAGAAAAAAGAGACGATGTCACAAAACAGATTAAGCGTGTTTGGGATAAAGAAACGCAAAAACTTGTTAATGCAAAAGATGAAAACGGGAAAATAATCTATATTGAAACAGATGAAAAAACAATAGATGATGTGTGGCGGATGTCGATGCTTCAACCTGCAGACACCAAAGAACCAGTCGGTTATGCTACTCAAAAGCCTGAAGCCCTTTTGGAACGTATTATCAAAGCCAGTAGCAACGAAGGAATGTTGGTGGCGGATTTCTTTGGCGGTAGTGGAGTAACGGCAGCCGTGGCCAACAAGTTGGGCCGCAACTTCATCCATTGCGACATTGGCATCAACAGCATTCAAACCACAAGAGATCGCCTGCTGGCCGACAAGGCCGAGTTTGATGTGCTGGAAATCAAGGATGGTGTGTCGCTTTACCGCAACCCTGTGCAAACAATGGACAAGCTGAAGAGCCTGATAAAAGGCTTGCGCAATGAAGACGCGTTGGATAAGTTTTGGGAAGGCAGCATTGTAGATACCAAATACGGCATGATGCCAGTCTATTTGCCCAACTTGATGGACAGCAGCACGCGCTTGTTGGACAAGCCGCTGATGAACCGTATCATCCGCGAAGCCTTACCCGACCTGCCCGACGACACCAAGCGCATCATCGTCTATTACATCGACATCACCAACCGTGCTGAAATTGAGCAGTTCATCAAGGAGCAAAACGATCGCACCACCATTGAGATTGAACTCCGCGACTTGAAGCAAGTTTTGGACGAAGTGGTGGTTGAAGACGAAGCCGAATGGGAACTCACCGAGATACACGACAATTTGTTCAATGGCTGGAAAGTGGAACTCAAAAGTTTCCAC
>JAEEGL017214082.1_pt1 | contig 11283 bp, 2 predicted proteins | sample 9134231 | NCBI WGS metagenome assembly JAEEGL01 (sample SAMN16246548, study PRJNA631951) | gut metagenome | biome: gut microbiome; feature: rumen; material: fiber-attached | host: Bos | place: Iran: Karaj | collected 2018-10
ATCTCTGCTCATTCTATATAATAATTCTGCTTTAATTTTCATATTTGGATTAATCCAATTTTTTAAAGTCATATTATATTTTTCATTATCTTCAATTATTAAACTATCTAAATTTATTATTATTTTATTATTGTTTTTATCATCTGATTTTTTTTTATATTCCTCTAAATAAGGAGTAAAAGATTCAAATACATTTATTTTTTCTTTTAAATTTTTAATTTCTTCTTTTTTATTGTTATTTTCTTCTTTTAAATATTTAAGGTCTTCTTCTAAACTTTTTTTGTTTTCTTTTAATTCTTTTATTTCTTTTTTCAAATTTGAAATTATAGAAAATAATTCTTCTATTTTTTCACTATCATTTTTGGTTATTTCATCTAAAACAAATAAAATTTCTTTAACTTTTAACATTTCAAGAGGAATACTAATAAAAATTTGATTAGTTTCTTCTAAGATTTTAGTTTTATTTTTATTTAATATCAAAATTAATTCATCATATATTTCATCAATAGTCTCACATATTCCTAAAAATTTATTTTTTTTTAATTCTTCAAAAGTTATATTTTTCTGATAATTATGTTTAATAATCTCATCTTGATAAGAACCAATTATTCCAATTGAAGAATTTAATTTTTGAAAAATTAAAGTAAAAGAATGATTTTTATCAGAAACAATTGTATAAGAATTTTTTAATTTAATTTCTTCTTTTGCTGTGGGAGGTTCCATTTTTATAAATATTCATTTTTTACATAATGAAAATTAATGTTAATTAATATTTAAAAAAAAGAATGCTAATCTAATTAAAAAAAGTTAAACAATTTAATTTAAAAAAATATTAAATTTAAAAAACAATATTTCACAAAATAAATATGATATAAATTTAACATATCGATATTTATATTTTTTTTGGGATATAATATATAATTTAATAGTTTTTCATGAATGAATTATTGATTATAATATTATTTTATCTTTAAAAAAATGTTTAAAAGTTTACAAAAAAATTATTATTATATTTAATGAAAAGTTGAAAAAAGTTTTTTGAATAGAATTGAAATAATTTTAAAAGAATAATAATACAGTAATTGATCTTAAAGAATCTTTAATTCAATTAATAATAAATAAACCAAATAATGTTCAAAGTCTTAGTCTTTAAATTTTTAATTTATATTTATTATTCGAAAATAATAAAAAAGAACAATTAATTATAATAAATATATTTTTAAATCATATTAAGGGAAAATTTTTTGAAACCTTGGTGAATAAAAAATGAAAAAGCATTATTTGATGTATGAATGAATGTAATAATTAGTTTTTTTTATATATATGGAAATATTTAATTTAAAAATTTTAGAAAAATAAAAAACATTATTAAAATTATTTTCTAAATATAATTAAAAATACCTGCTTCTTAACATTCATTTATTTGAATTATATGATTTGCTATTTTCCTCTTTCACTTAATCTAATTTATTGATAATTTATTATTCCCGAAAATTAAACATATAGAAATGTATTTTTTTTGTTATGAATATTCTATTCTTTATCTTGATTGAAATTGAAAAAATGAAATTATCAAATTATTATAATTTATTAAGAAGAACCATTTATTAAATATGATTTCACAATCTTTGATTTTTTCTTCTTTATATATTTTTATGTTAAATGTGTTTTAGTTCTATTATGATATTATTTAGATTATTTATTTCTGAATTAATTTTTTGAATGAAGTTATCTATGATTTTATATGATTATTAAATTAATTTCTCGATGTGTTTGAATAATGATTTAATAATATTAAAAAAAGGTTTTTTTGAAAAATGCCAGTCGAATTTCACAACTTTCTCTTTGTTGGTATTTATCTTCTATATTCATCGACATTTGAGAAAATTCTAATTTTTATTTGTTGTTATTAAATAATATAATTTATTGAATTTATCATTTAATTTTTTAATTTATTTTACTTTTAATTTGATATTCTATTTCATTCTTTATTTATAAAAAAATTGATATATATTCTATATATATTTTGAATTGTTTTTAATTATTCTATATATTATATTATATTTTTTATATCATTTATTTATTGAATTAATGTTTATAATTTAAAAAAAATTTTTATTTTATTTTTAAACCAATTATCATTTTTTATTTTATTTCCCTCAAAATTATTAATATAAATTTAAATTAATTTATTTTTATTTTTTTATTTTCATGATTTGTTTTATCCTAATCATTATTCTTTTCATCAATCTCATTTTCATTTTCTTCTTTATCAATATTATCTTCAATATTATCTTCTTTATTTTCTCCTTTAGTTACATTTTCATTTTTATTTTCAGAATCACTATTATCAGCTTCTAAATTAACTTCTTCATATTCAATTTTATCTAAAAAGGGTAATTTATAATACATAGAATTATTAATTCTTAAATATTCAATGAAATTCTCATCTCTCCCAATATTAATATCATTAACATTATCTATTTCTTTTTCCCTTATTTTTCTTCCATTAATACTATAGACTCTAAAAATTTTATTATTGTTATTATATATAATAAAAGAAGGTAAAGGTGAATTAGAAATAAAAACTCTATCAGCAAAGAAATTACAATCATAAATTGAATTTATTAAAACAGCCTCAGGCATTTTATATATATTAATATAACCATCTTCTGAAGAACTAATTATTAAATGTAAAGTAATATTATGATATATATCTAATATTTTTTTCACATGATTATGTATTATTTTTTCAAAAAATTGTTGACCAATTTTATAGAAAATGAGAGAACCTAATTTTGTTCCATATATTATATAAGAATAATCTATTGAAATTGCAGTTATTTCACTATTATCTAAATTATTCGTTCTAACAAATTTTCTAATGTTTTTTTGCCTTATTTCTAAAGGATAAGTATCTTCACCTTTTTTTATAGTGTAAACAAATATTTTTCCATCATAAAAATTATAAAAAGTAAATATTTTATTTTTAAAACTTCTTGAATCGGATTTTAAAGTGTTTATCATCCCTAAAAAAGTTTCAGTTTCAAATACCAAATTATTTCTATTTTCAATTGATTTGTTTAATTGTCTTAATTTTTCATTTTTTTTTTCTTCATTATCACTTAAATCATAATTATTACCTTCAGAAAGATTTTTTTTTTCTTTTTCAAATCCGGTGATTTCATTTTTCCAAAATTTCAATTTTTTATTTAATAGTTTTTGAATATTTTCTTTTAAATCTATTTCTTCTTTATTATCAATAATAATTTTTCTAACTTTTTTTCTTTGTTTTTTCATAGGTTTCGTAAAAAGTTGGGATGGATTCACTCCTAGTTCAAAATACCTTATATTTAATTCTCTATCATCTAAATTATCAAGTTTTTCTAAATCAATAAAACCTTCATAACAATAAGGAGAAAATATATTACATCTTTCTAAAGCTTCAGGTCCTTTTTGAGCATAACCAAAAATTATATCAATCCAATCATTAATTTTAATTTCTTGTCTTTCAAAAATTTCTCTATTAACACTTATAAATTTCTCAGGATTATTTTCGCACCAAAAAGGTAAAAGAACATTTTCAACTCTAATTTCTTCTCCATAATTATATTTATTTTTTAAAATACAATAAGTAGAATCTTCTTTATCATTTGCTTGTAAATAACCTAAATTTAAATGATTTATATTTCTAAATAATTCAGGTAAATAATATAATTCTGGAATTAATTCTCTTAAATCACATTTTGTGTTTTCAGCTGAAAAAGAACTTTTAACTAAATTTATAAATAATCTATCAGGAGCATCAAAGCTATCTCCTTGGATTAATAAAGCTGAAGTAGAATAAGGAAAAATTCTAGTTAAATAATGACAAACATATGCTGGATTTGAATAATGAGTCCCAAAATATACTGGAATTAATTGAATATTTATATTTTTTTCTTGTAATGTTTTATATTCTGAAAAATCTGGTTTTTCATTTATTCCATAGTCTTCTTTAAATTCTTCTATTGATATATCATATATTGATTTATATGACTCAAATCTTTTTTTTCCTAATTTTCCCATTGGATATTTTAAATCTCTTAAATTTTTTATTTCTTTATTTATATATATTGAATTTTGTTTTAATAAGTCGTTAATATTTATTATTTTTTCTTCTTTATTGTAAAAATTACTATAATCTGATAAAATCCAAGGGAAAACAGGATATTGATTTAAATCTTTAAATGATCTATTTGCTAATAAATTTAACCTCATTAAAAATTCTAACTTTGATATTCCATTTTTATAAAAAATCTCAATTATTGAATATTTATTTTTATAAAATGAATATTTACCTTTATAAAAATATCTAATATCTTTTTCTTCATTTTTATTATATTTAGTAATATAATTAAAGAAATTATTTCTTCTTATCTCTAATTTTCCAACAATATTTTTCTTATGGAATGTTTTTTTTTTTACAATTTCATTAGTTTTTGTTTCTCCCATCAATAAATCAGTATCTTCACATTTAGTCTCTTCTATATTTTTACTTTCATTAACATTATTATCTAAAGTAAATTTTGTTGGTTCAAATTCTGGAGTGACAATATAATAACTTTTATTATCAGTTCCAGGAGTAGATGTTGGTGTATTATCAATATTTGTTTCTAATTCATTATTATCAATATTAATTAAATTTGTTATTTCAAAATAATATGATTTATTTTGTTTTGTAAAAATTTCTAACGAATCATCTTTAAATGCATAATTTCTTTTATAAACTGTAACAATATCATCAAGTCTTATATTTAAATAATAAAATTTATTATATTTTCTTAAACTACCATGACATATATTATCTTTTTTTTCATCGCAATAAAATTTATCTATATCACTCATTTCTCTTGGAAAACCAATAAAATTAAAATCACTAGATTTTTTAATAATAAACCCTGGAATATGTAATCCTTGTTTAATTAAACAACAAGATATAATATTTTTGTCATTTATTTTTAAATAATTAATTATATCTGAATCCGAGATTTTATTATTTTTTCTAAGTTCTTCATAATTTTCATCAAATAAACTTTCTCCTATTAAATCAAAACATTTATATTTTTCTTGAAACATTATTTTTAAATTTGATGGAACATATGAATTTATATTTATAATAGGAACTAATATTGGTTGTATCATTTCATCTGAATAGTGATTTAAAATTTTATATTTTAAAGTTTTTTTTCCTTCTTCAGTATAAAAGAGTTTATGATTACTATAACTATTATTCCAAGAAAACAAGCTTTTTTTTATTTTCCTATAATTTTTTTCGATGGAAAATTTCCTAAAAATTGTCATTTCATTTCCTTCATTTTTTATATTATGTTGAGATTTTTTTTTATTTTGAGAAAAAACATGTTTTTTTAAAAAATCGGGAAATTTCATAATTTCTTCAGGTTCACCTACTTTTATAAAATTTAAAACTTCTATATAATTGTCACTTATTAAAACATTGTGAATATCTTTAAATGTTTTTTCTTTTTGACCAAAGAGTTTATAAATATTATAAGTTTTTGTTTTCAAATTTTCAGGATATTCAATTTTATCTTTTTTAGAACTAAAGAAACGAAAAGGATTTAAACTAAAATGAGATTGACTTTCGAAAACCAAATAATAAAATAAAGCAATTGTTATTGAAGCAATTTTAACAAAAGATAATGATTGTTTATAGTCATTTGTTATATTTGATAAAGCACATTCAATACTCAAAATAGATAATCTAATAAAAAAAGAACCTATTGGTGATTTTGAAAGTCGATGAAATTCTTTATTCACATATAATATAATACAAAAAACATTTATACTTATAATTTCTTTTATTATCATTTTATTACCAACTTTATTTTGATTCATCATCTCAAAATATGGTAAAAACTTTTTTATAATTAAATAATCTAAATTTTGATAATTAGTTAATATTCCTGATAAACTCTTAGTAATATTTTTACATTGAGATTTAATGTTACCATAAAATGATTTTATATCATCAATTTTTTCAACTTTTATTAACTCTCTGAATTGATTTATTGGATTATCTTTATCTTCAATTATGTCTTGTGTTTCATTCTTTGAATTTGTTTCTTCTACTCTTAAAAATGTAAGATTTTGTAAATCCCTGAAAAAATTGCATAGAAATGCCTCTAATTTTTTATTATCTTTATTATTTTTTTCTGAATTTATCAAATGATTAAGTTTACTTAATAATACAATAAAAGGTGTAAGTCCATAAAACATTCCATCATAAAATAAATCATATATATTATCTTTAATTTTTTGTTCAACGCGTAAAATTTCATCATTTTTTTCTTTTTCTTTTAATAAAAATAAATGATAATACAAAGAAATTAATGTTTCATTAAAAGATGCTGAATGATAAATATTAAAAAATCTAGCGTTTTCAATATTTGTAATAATTAATGGTAAATAAAAACTTGTTCTAGCTAACTCTAAAATTTTATTAATTAATATGAATACTTCATTTTTATAATTGATTAATAATTGTATATCTTCTTCATTATAATTAAATTTAATGAAAGTTTGTAATAAATGTATAAAATCTTTTATTAATTCTTGTTGTAATTTTTCATCGTCACAAATACTTTTTGGTATCTTTGGTTTTTCTATTTCTGTTAAATTTTTATAAAATTTTTGTTCTTGAATTTTTTCTTTTTCAATCTCATCTGTATTTATTTTATTATTTGAATTATGTGCTTCTTTTTCATTTTTATATGGTTTATCCTTTACTATAATATTATTTGGAAAATATACTTGAATTATTTGACATAAAAAAATAATATTTAATTTAGTACTTAACTCTTTTCTTTGTGATAATTGTTCTAAAATATTTAACATATTACCATTAAGAATTTGTTCGAAATTAGTTTTAATTCCTTCAAATATCATTTCAACTTGATTTTTCTTTTGATTTTTTATTCTTTTACTCATTAAATCAAGAAAACCTTCTTTTTCTTTTTTTTCTTTTTTTTTCTCTTGATTTGGAGTAATGTCTTTTATTTCAATACCACAATAAAAAGTGGTAGAAATATTTTTTTCTATATTTAATATATGTTTCTTTAACATTTTTTGATAAATCGTATTTTTTTCATCTATTTTTAGAATTTTAATTATTAATTGTAAAGATTTATCTATGATTTTTTGGTCGATATTTTTTTTCTCTAATATATTAAATATTTCATTTAAATTTTCAGTATGTCCTTTAAATAAATAAATATAAAAAAAATCAAAAATTTCATCAAAAATTTCTTCAAAATTTTTATTATTATTTTCTAAAACAAAATTAATTAAAAATTTAAAAGCATCAGTTTTTGTTTTATCAAGATTTATTAATATATTAATAAATTTTACTTCTTTTTTAAAAATAATTTTCATTAAATTTTCCTTTAAAATAAATCTTTTCATATTGTGGAATACTATATCAAAATTCTTTTTTGTTTTAAATAAACTTTCAAAAAATTTTTGAGTTTTTATTAAATAATTTTCATTATATTGTTCCACTTTTTCTAAAAACAAAAAAAAAATTTGGAAAAAATTACATATATTTGCATCTTCAATATTATTATCAAAAGATAATATTATACTTAATAATTCAATAATTTTAGTAAACATTAATTCTATATTTGCTTCTTTATCAAAGAATTTAATTAATAATTCAAGTAAAGGTAAAATATTTTTTATTCCTCCAATTAAAAATATATTCTCTTTATAATATTGATTATCAAATGAATAAAAAAACGGAAAATCATTTTTGATATATTGTGTTGTTAATTCATTATATTTCTTTTTTTTATAAAAATAAGTAACTGGAGAAATAAAAGTAAAATAACAATTTTCTTCTTTATCGTTTTCTTCTGTTTTTATTAAATCTTCATCTTCATTATTATCTTCTTCAATTTGTTTAGTTTCTTCCTTTTTACTTTTATTTAATTTATTTTCATTTATTTTATTTTTCTTTTCTTTAATAACTTCAAATAATAGTATTTCATCAAGTAATTTTTTAATATATTTTTTTGAAAAATATTCAATGTTTTCTAAATCATTATCTGAAATTATTATAGAAGATACTAATCCTTGGAATTTTGAGAAAAAAATTAGATCTAATATTTCTATTAGTTTTTTTTGAGTTTTTATATTTATTTTTTTTTCATTTATTTCAATTAAAATTTCATTACTTTGAATTTTTATTTTTATAAAATTCCATTTATCTTTATTAAGATTAAAACTATTATTTTCATTTATGTTTTCTACAATTGTATTATTGTATAAAACTTGAATTTCAAATTTATTTTTTAATTTAATTAACAATTCTTCATTTTCATTGAAAATAATTTTTGAAATAATAACATCATTATTTTTATAATAATCATTAACATAAATGAAAAAATTAAAATTAATAAATTCATCTATATTAAATTTATTATCTTCTTTAATATCAAATTTAAATTCATTATCACATAAATAAAAAAAATATTCCTTGAAAGTTTCATTATTTTTATTATTCGTACTGTAAAAAATTGTTAATAAATCAATGCACTTCTCATAAGTTTGATACCATTTTTCAGTTTCTAAAATAATAGGATCATGGAAAATTTTTCCTACTTTTTGATAAATAAAATCATAAATATTTTTTCCAATTTGAAAAGGATTTGAAATAGATTTAAAAAATTCTTCAATTTTTTCTTTTTGTGTTTGATTCATTGTTTCTTCTAAATATTTTTCTATTATTATCTCAATTATTCCTTCATCTTTTATTTTATGAATTTCATTAAAATCTAAAATCATTTGAATAATTTCAGGAGATTGTTTTATTATTTCTTGGAATTCATCTATTAATAAAACTATTTCAGTTATTTTTTTAGTTTTTAAATTTTCATACATTAATTCAAAATTTTTTTTAGTTTCTTCATTTTTTATTAATGGTATTAATTTATTGTTTTCATCTTTTTCTAATATGGTTTCCATTTTATAAATTAAATTATTTTGCTAATTATTCTTAAAAGGTTTAAACAATTTAATATAAATTTTTATTAAAGAAATCAAATAATAAAAAATTGAGATTTTTTTTATTTTATATTTGATATATTTTATATTTTTGTCTTATTTAAATAAATAAATGATAAAAATTTAATTAATTTAATAAAAACATAATTAAAATTGTATTATATCTATAAAAAACATATTAAATAAATTAAAAAGAAAAGGATAAATTTAAAAAAAATACAAAATTAAAATTCTAAATCAATTAAATCATTAACTTCATTATTTACTTGAACAGAAGTTCTATTATTCCTAATATCCATAACAAAATTATAAATTTTTTTCTTTAAAACAGGTTCTATGGAATATTCATTGGGATCTAAAAACACATCAGGTACTTTTTGATTTTCAACAAAGATTTTGATATCCCTTCTAATTTGTTCCAATTTACTTTTTTCTTGTCTTTTTTCTTCATTTTCATTTAAATCTATTTTAATATTTAAATTTTTCATTTCCATTTTCGAAGCTTCTTCATTTTGTTCATCTTGTAAAGTTCTAATTAGTTTCCTAAATTTTTTCATAAATTTACTTCTTTTTTCAGGTTCAGTTAAATGTTTATTAATGAATTTCATTGAATCATCATATAATTCATCAAAAGATTTATTTCTTTTAGTGAAACCTTTAATTAATATATTAATTACATTATCAATAGATTCACTTGAAGCATTTAAAGAAGGACTTATATATGCAAATAAATTTTTTACTCGTTTAATGATTTTTTCATCATCAAATTTTAAAACTGTAATATTATTATTTATATTTGAATTTAACTCTCCTTTTTCTGTATTTATACTTTTTCCTTTAAAGCGTGATGTTGTTGAATAATCATCTCTAATTTGATTATTTGGTCTTTTTCTTCCTAAATATGAATTTTTTTTTTCATTATGTTTTTCTATTTTATTTTCTAGTTTTTTGTAATTGTTGTTAAAAAATTCTTTAAATTGAACTGCAGATTTATTTGCCCATGAATTTGGTTGAAAATTATATGTTAAACAATTATTCACCATTAAATCTATATCATTTTTCATATCTTCTATTGTATTATATTCAAATTTATTTACTAATTTATCTTCTATTTTTAAAAGATCAATTGGATATTTTATCATTTCTTTATAATCTGCTAATGAATTTACTAATTCTTCAATAGGCTGAAGAAATATATATCCATTTTTATTACTCTTTAATTTTTTAATAAATTCTTTAGATTCATTTAAAGTATATTCATCCATAATATAAAACAATAATTAAAAACTATATATATTAAATTTTTATCAAAAAATAATTTTATAATAATTAACTATGTCATAAAATAATAAAAGAATTAATTATATAAATTATTATATGGGAAGTACAAAATCAGGATTAAGAAAAACACAATATTTAACAATTTCTTTACAAAAAAACTCTTATTTCATATCTGAACCAATAACAGGAACAGTAACATTATATTATAAAGAATATTTACATATATCAGACATAAATGTTTCTTTAAATATGCTCGAAGGTTGGACTTCATCAAAAGCAAGAAGAGGAGAAATTTTTGAAAAAGAAGATGAAGATAATTTTGATAGAGAATTTAATATGGCTCCTCAAAATATAATAAATTTAAAAATTCCTGTTCAAAATTTAACTATCGGTACTTTTTCATATCCTTTTTTAATACAAACAAATAATCTAACTTTTCCAAGTTTTGAATTTCCTAAATTTCAAGTAAGAGGTTATATTAGATATATTATTTCAGCAGGAATTGTACCAATGATACCCAGTGAACCTATAGTTGAAATTTGTGATGAATTTATTCAAATTAAATCAAATCCTTTATTTTTAAATTCTCCTTTGAATTCTATTTCTACAGTAAATGTTGAAAAATGGGGTTTAATGAGTAAAGGAAGTACAACTTTAAAATGTTCAATTTCACACAATACTTTTTTTCTAGGAGGAGAAATTCCAGTTACTGTTAATATTGATAATACAAAAGGAAAGATGGATGTTACTGAAATTAAAATGAGTATTCATAGATTTGTTACTTTTTTTCCTTTTAGACAAAAGGAAAGATATAATTTTGAAGATACAATTTGTAGGAAAAAATATAAAGTTTTGGTTAGTAAAGGTCAATTTATAACTAATACATATAGTATTAAAGTGTATGATCCTAATATAAGAATAACTAAAATTATGAATGAA
>JAEEGL011087847.1_pt1 | contig 11282 bp, 5 predicted proteins | sample 9134231 | NCBI WGS metagenome assembly JAEEGL01 (sample SAMN16246548, study PRJNA631951) | gut metagenome | biome: gut microbiome; feature: rumen; material: fiber-attached | host: Bos | place: Iran: Karaj | collected 2018-10
AGGACATAAGGTATTTCAGCACATTTTTCTCAAGCCCAAGCTCATAAGGAGGATCTAAATGGATTATATCAAATTTTCCGGATCCTTCAATCTGATTTAAGGCCACCATCACGTCGGCGGTGATCACCCTTGCCTTGTCCTTAAGCTTTGTAAATTCAAGGTTTTCCTCTATGACTTTAACTGCCTTCCGGTTATTTTCCACAAAATAAGCTTCCCGGGCCCCTCTGGAAAGAGCCTCTATACCAATGGCTCCGCTCCCGGGAAAACGATCCAAAAACCTGGAACCCGGCACTTCATTCTGGATAACATTGAATAATGTCTCCTTAATGATGTCCTGGGTAGGCCTGGTCTCCAGCCCGTCAAGTGTCTTTAATTTAAGCCTTCTGGCGATTCCTGCTATCACTCTCATTTTTTACACCCTGATCTTTGTTCCTTTAGTATCCCTGTGGGTATTCTTTACACAGGTCATGGGTATTTCCTTATCTTTGTAAAGGATCGTCCTCTCATCCGCGAAATTCATGAGATATGCCTCTTCCAGCCTGTCGTCAGCTGAAAGTTTCATGGTCCTTACGCCCACGGCACCCTTCTTCTTTTCCGGTATCTCGGAAAGGGCAAAGCGGAGGAAGAATCCCTTTAGGCTCTGTAACAGTATCTGCCTTGTCTCCATTGATAGAGGGGTGATAAGCAGCACCTCATCCCCGTCAGAAAGGTTGGTAGCCGCCACAGTCCTCTTCAGCACATCAAACTCCGTACCGTCCACAACCTTGCCAAAGGCCTTCTTTGTAAGGAATAAGAGCTTTGAAGACACCACATCCGAAAGACTGTCTACATAGACCGCCTCTTCCTTTGAGCTGTCGTAATTTGAGATATTGTCAACCGGCTTGCCCTTATCCCTGAATTTCCCGTGGGGTACGTCAGAAACCTTGATTATATGTGCCTGTCCTCCGGCCGTGAAAATAACTATCCTGCCTGTGTTCTTAACCAGTATGCAGTATTTATTCTCGGCTCTGGCGGTATCCTCATTTCTTTCAAAGGTAGCGGTGTCCACGGTCCTTGCATATCCGAAACGGTCGAGAAGGAAGTAGACATCCATTTCTTCCATGGGCTTTTCCTCAAATACAGCAGCCCCGGCATTTATGATCTCCGTTTTCCTGTCCCTGCCGAATTCCTTTGCGTACTGATCCAGATCCTTTATTATGGCTTTCTTCATGGAATCCGGATGGGTGAGAAGGTCCTCATATTCGGCTATGCGCTTGATCGTATCCTCATGCTCCTTAATAAGGGCGTCTATCTCAAGGCCTATGAGCCTGTGGAGCCGCATATCGAGTATGGCGTTGGCCTGTCTTTCGGTAAAGGAGAAGTTCTGGGCCATGAGCTCGTCTTCTGCCCGCCTGAATTTGATATTCTCCGTGTCTCCGGTGGTAAGGCAGCGAAGGGCGTCCGCCCTGCTCTTTGAACCCCTTAAAGCAGCGATTATGATGTCGATCACATCCACAGCTTTAATAAGGCCTTCTTCCACTTCCCTCTTTTCCTGGTCTTTTTTAAGGAGGGAGGTATATTTTCTGGTATTTATCTCATAGAGGAATCCCACATGATTGGAGATTATCCCCCTTAAACCCATGGTCTCCGGCCGGCCGTTCACAACGGAGAGCATATTGACGCCGAAGGTATCTTCCAGCCTGGTCTTCTGATAGAGAAGATTTTTGATGTTCTCCGGATCCGCACCCTTCTTAAGCTCTATAACTATGCGGGTTCCCTCTTTATCCGACTGGTTTGATATATCGGAGATATCGGCGGTCTTACGGTTCTCCACCAAAGCGGCCACATCAGACATGAACTTTCCTATTCCGGCGCCGATCATGGTGTAGGGGATCTCGGTTACCACAAGGTTCTGCTTTCCCCCCTTCACGTCTTCGATCTCAACCCTGCCGCGGATCCTGATCTTACCTTCACCCCTGTCGTAGATCTCCGTAAGCTCGTCCTTATTTACAACTATGCCTCCCGTGGGGAAATCCGGGCCTTTTACGATCTCCATCAGCTCTTCCGTGGAGATATCCCTGTTTTTCAAATAGGCCTTTTCCGCTTCTATCACTTCCCTTAAGTTATGGGGAGGGGTGGATGTGGCCATACCAACCGCAATACCCTCGGAACCGTTTACCAGGAAATTCGGTATCTTAACGGGAAGAACCTCCGGTTCCTTTTCCGTCTCGTCAAAGTTGGGGATGAAATCCACCGTATCCTTATCCAGATCCGCTAAAAATGCCTCTTCCGTGATCTTTTCAAGCCTTGCTTCCGTATAACGCATGGCAGCCGCCCCGTCTCCCTCAATGGAGCCGAAGTTACCGTGACCGTCTACAAGGATCTGCCCCTTCTTAAAGTCCTGGGCCATTACAACTAAGGAATCGTAAATGGAGCTGTCGCCGTGGGGATGGTATTTACCCATGGTATCTCCCACTATCCTTGCGCATTTCCTGTAGGGTCTGTCGTGCTTCAATCCAAGCTCGCTCATATCATAGAGGGTACGCCTCTGAACCGGCTTAAGCCCGTCCCTTACATCCGGCAGCGCTCTCGCAACTATTACGGACATGGCGTAGTCTATGTAGTTTTTCTGCATTATTTCGGAATATTCCGTGCTGATGATCTCTTCTTTGATTGGTTTAGACATTATTGCTTTCTCTCTTTACTTTTCTTTTACGATCAATGTCGTATAGTATTTCTTTTTTGTGGAAAACTTTCCGTTTCCAAAGACTGCGTATATTTTAGTCTTTCCCTTCTTCAATACATGAATGCTGCCGTCAGCATCTACAGTTGCCACCTTTTCCTTAGATGACGCAAAGGAACTGGGAGCATAGCTGGATCCCGTAAAGAAGGAATAGGCGTTTAATGTAGTCTCATCACCTAAGATAACACTTATCTTATCAAGCATCTCCGGTTCTTCAACAACTATCTCGCAGGAGCTCACCGTATCGTAGACCGGTCCGTTCTTTATGCTTAAGCTCAGCGCCACATTTCCCGCTTTTTTAGCCTTGGCTATGCCTTTCTTATTTACCGAAAGCACTCTTTTATTGGTGGAGAAATAGCGCCTCTTTCCGCAGGTTTCCGGGAACCTGGCGGTAATGTCTGTCTTAGCGCCGGCAATTAGAGCGTTTGACGGATCCTTGATTTCTTCCTTGTATTCAGGCAATGCCTTATTCTGATCGGCTATAATCTCTTCGGGAGTCTTTTCCCTGTTCCCGTCCTTCCCCTTTTCCTTTTCCTTCTCCTCATCGTCCTTCCTGTTATCTTCTTCCTCCGGACTGTCTTCCGGATCTTCATAGATATTCTCATCCACCACCTTATTGCCGCTGATGGTTAAGATAAAGCTGTCACCTTCTTCACATGAAATACCCTTTTTCTCCATCACCTTTTCAGTGGCGGAGGAAAGAGCGTTTTTATATATCGTATAATCAAAGCTGTCCTTTGTGGGAGCTACGATATTTATCTCATAATCATCTTCCACAGGAAGGCAGAATACCCTGGTCTTTGATCCGAATATCGCAGCGGAGGCCTTTGAGTCCTCTTCGGCGATCACCCTGTCATCCTTAACAGCTATGATATCATTTCCGTTAGAGGAAACGGTAATATCCATCTTACCATCAACTATAAGGGTTCTGGAAGAAAAAGTTTCACCGTCCCGTAGATCCTCTTCCCCTGTTTCCAAAAGCCAGCTTAAATAATACTCCGGGAAATGCTCATCCACAAGATAGGGCGGCACATCAAAGTCTATCACATAGGCAGTTGCCACGATCATAAGGAGATTCGGTATCTCATCCCCACTCTCCAAAAAGCCGGAATCTATCTCCCTTTCAGCTCCTCTTATGCCGTCTTTAAGGAAGGTGGTCACAACGAGATAATAAGTGAAATCTACTCCGAATCTCTTTCCCATATTAACAAGACCTTCAACCTCTTCAGTTTTACTGTAAAGGCTTTCCAGGGATTGCCGGGTTTTTGCAGCATTTCCTGCATCATAATAGGTCCTGACGTTTTTTATCTCCTTTTTGATGTCGGACACCATTTTATCCACGTCTTTTCCGATGAGCTTAAGGAGAAACTTCATGGTGGGATCGATATTGATCTCATCCCTGATGATGGAAACAACCAAATCCTGAAACTGTCCGTAATCATCCCATTCAGGCACAAGGGAACACATCTCATGGGTAGCCCAGACCATAAGGGGCTGCTCGTAAAGGAAACCCTCATAGTCGGAACCGGACAGATCCTTGCATCTTTTTTGAACTGCTTCGGTATATTTGTTTTTGGCCTTACCCTCATAGAGGAAGGGAAGTACTTTTATCTTTCCGCTTTTTCCAAAACCCCATCCGGCAGGGGGAACGGTTACTATTATGTCATTGGGGTTCATGATATGAAAGGCATTGGACTTTTTCCCCTTATCAAAACCCTTTATACCGTAATTTGCGGTGGCGAAGGTATAGGTATATACATTGTCCGGATCAAGTTTCAGCGACTTTTCTTCGTCGGATAAAAGCATGGATATGATCCCGGCGATGGGAGCCGATCTGGAATAACCGGACATCCATACTTTCAGGTTCTTCTTATCCGTAATGCCCTGATCAGCGATGTATTTTTCTATCTTACCATAGGCAAAATTCGCGCAGTCGTAAAAGCTCTTATGAAGATTCCCGTCAGCGGAAGTGCCTATGGAGAAATTTGAAACCCAGCCCTCTTTTCCGTAATTTATGCTCCTTAAGGCAACTCCTAAAAGCTTACTCTCTTTCCCTTTAAGAGTTACGGTTTTTGTGCAGAGGGCAAGAGCTATGGTCTCCGTGCTGTCCTCTTTGTCAAAACCGTAGGAAACATAGCTATCCATGTCAAATCCCATTTTTTCAAACAGGGTTTTGATATTCTTATCAGCCGGCGCCTCCTTACGGCCGAAGGAAGCCATGGAAAGCCCATAGCTCATAAGGGCCAGGTCGTGGTCATACTTTCCCGAGCTTTCCTCAAAGAAGCTGTCATCATAGGTCAGGTGGTCAAATTCCGCATCAGAATAACCCTCCCGCAGGACTGCGTAGGGAACGGTGATATCCAGGGGAGCCCCAAAGGCATTGATGCTCCCGGAAAACAGTATTAAAGATGTGATAAGGCAGCATATGATGTACTTTAAGCTTTCCACCATATGCTGCTTATATTTAATATTATTCTGTTTCATCTACGAAATAGTGTTTATCATCCTTATAGTTTCCGAGGAATATGGTCTTACCGTCGGTTCCGAGTCTCATGGTGGCAGCGCCTTCCATGTTGTTTACACCCTTAAGCAGCATAATGGGATAGGCGCTTCCGCCGGTCCCGGTATTAGTGTCCTTTGCCATTATGGACATGTCGTCGGAATCAATGCTGCTGGGATATGCGGCATCCATCTGGCTCATGATCACGTCAACCTTGCCGCCTTCGGAAGTGCCGACCTTCACCTTTGTATAGCCCACATTGAACTTTACAACCTTCTTTATAAGCTCTTCAGGCACGCCGTTCTGCAGCATTACGCTTATCATATCCTGAGCCACCGTGGTGGTGAGGGCCACGCCTTCATCGCTTTCAAGATAATCTATAAGTCCGTTGGTGGCCTTTTCATCATAGTAGAATCCCATGACAAGACCCATGAGGCCACCGCCTGCCATGGCGTTTTTCATGGCGTCAACATTTTCATGGATACCGCTGTCATTGAAACCGCCGAGACCGTACATTAGTATGTTCTTGATCTCTGCTAACATCCTTGCCGTATCATAGCTGGCAGGATTCTTATAGTTATTCGTAGCGTCCGTATCCAGTTCTGCGCTTTCATCAACGCTTCCCACATTGAAATCGGTATTGGCAGTCACAAGGAGCTTTAAGAGGCTAACCACCATCTCACTTATAGACTTGCCCTTGCCTATGGTTACATTTACCTTTCTGTAATTGAGCTTCAGCTTCAATACCCCGTTCTTTTCGGTAAGAGTGGTCCTCTTTTTACTGTTTGAGGTATCGAACATATTCCGGAAGTAGCCGTTATAAGGGCAGTCATTTCCGTGACTTACGTTTAAGTTTACCCCGTTTATCACAAGGTGGTTACTGATAATGATATCATTATCAAGGTTAGTATCCCTGTACATGGGAAGCCTCTTGTCTTCTGCGATAAAGACTCTTCCGTAGGGACGTAAAGCCATGAGCTGCCCGTTGGCATTTGTTATCCTTTCCCAGCCTATAAGTTCATTTGAAGAAATGGCAGCTTCAACGCTTGCATATTCCCCCACCATATACTTTGCATAATCGGAATAGGTTGATCTGAAGGCACCGGTCTTACTTTCAATAAGGCTCTTCAGAGCGTCTGTTGCAGCTTTCACTTTATCTGCATTATTCGTTTCATTTGCCTGTACTACAACCGGACCTACGTAATACACACTTGCGGGAACCCTGTCATTGTCGGTTGTTCCAAGATTATAACGGGCTATCTGGAATTTGAACTGCTCTGCGGCTAAAGCCTTATTTGCAGCTCCCAGAAGCTGTTTTACTTCAGCAGGGGCATCCTTAGCAACTCCCACTTTAATGGTGAAATAAGGCTGTGAATCTCCCTTAAGGAATATATTTTCTGTGGAGCTTAACAGAGGCTGGCTCTTGAAACCGGTATATTTATCATTTTCATTTTCTTTTCTGTTTCTTGTCCATCCAAGATCATTAGTTGAATAATCATCATTATTCGGACCGTTTGCAACCACTAAATTGTCAGATGAAAGGGTGGCGTAGATATTATTAACTGCTTTTACTGACTTTATGGGAAGCCATGAAACAAAGTTTGTCTTGTTCCCCGTATGCTGCACAAGGACGGCATCCACGAAGATAGCCTGATCCTCATTGGGCTTTGCGGATTTTCCCTTCATCATGTCAACCCATACTTTTTTTCTGTTGGTGTACTGTACTATGGGCTGCAGCTCTCCGTTTACGGAATAATAGTTGGAACATCTCTGCTCCACATTGACTTTTCCCGTCTGACGGTAGGTAAAATCAAAGTATTCGGCTTTTCCGTCATGAGGTCTTATGCTTATTGCGCTTCCATCCAGCACATTATAGCGCACCAGCACAAAGTATCCGCCTCCCGCATCTACTGCACGGTAAAAATAGTCTGCCGCTTCCTTATGCCTGACCTTCGGATCGGATAAAATGACCTTTCCGTCAACAATGTCAACTACTTCTCCGGGGGATTCCTCGGTAAAGAAATATGAGAAGGGTGAAAAAATTATTCCTCCCCTGGTGGGATCTTTAGACACCGGCCTGACAACCGTATCGGTTTCCGGATAGTTTGCGCTGATCATCCACCTGGAAGTATTCCAGTTCGCAGGAGAAGAATTGATATCCCAATCTGCGGGAACCCCGTTCCAGTTATCGCCATCTTCAATGTTTTCAACTGAAGAATCAATATCTTCTTCAGCTGTATCGAAGACAGGAAGGACAATCTCCTCCTCAACAGGCAGTTCATCAGCAAAGGCAGCTGAAGTCGAAGTGATCACCAAGGTTGTGCTCAATAACAGAGCAAGAATCCGTTTAATCCTGTCTACACTATGCATAGGCTTACCCCCTCCGGACTAAAAAGAAAAACGATATGAAACTATCAGAAACGCAAAAACAAATACTTTTATATCATAACATAAAAGCACATATAATAGTACCGAAAAAGCTCGATTTTGTTCGTTTTTTTATACATTTTTTCCGGACCGGAAGAAAGATATGGGATCGGCCTGAATTCAGATATCAAGGGCAGCATCCAAAGCATGGGAATAGATGAATTCCTTCCTGGGCTGAACGTCATTCCCCATAAGGAGTTCCGTCACCGAAGATGCCATTCTGGCGTCATCGATATTCACCTGCTTTAAGAGCCTTCTCTCAGGATCCAATGTGGTCTCCCAGAGCTGTGATGCATCCATTTCTCCCAAACCCTTATAGCGCTGCAGGGTAAAGCCCTTGTGGGTCTTCCTGTAAGCTGCTAAAGCCCTGTCATCATAGAGGTATTCTTCCTTACCCCTTGCAGGCTGGGCCTTGTAGAGAGGAGGCATAGCTATATAGACATGCCCTTCATAGATAAGAGAAGGCATAAAACGGTAAAACAGAGTAAGTAAGAGCGTTGCTATATGGGCTCCGTCCACGTCCGCATCCGCCATGATTATTATCTTATCGTATCTTAATTTCGTAATGTCAAAATCCTGTCCGTAGCCTTCCGAAAAACCGCAGCCAAAGGCATTGATCATGGTCTTTATCTCCGCATTGGCAAGGATCTTATCAATTGAGGCCTTTTCCACATTAAGGATCTTTCCCCTTATGGGAAGGATAGCCTGGAACATACGGTTTCTCGCAGTCTTTGCGCTGCCTCCCGCGGAATCTCCCTCCACGATAAAGATCTCGCACTTTGACGCATCCTTTGAAACACAATTCGCAAGCTTTCCGTTGCTGTCAAAGGAATACTTCTGCTTCTGTAAAAGATTGGTCTTGGCCTTTTCCTCGCTCTTCCTGATCTTTGCTGCCTTTTCCGCGCATTCCAGAATGGATTTCAGCACGTCAAGGTTCCTGTCAAAATAGAGCTGGATCTCGTCTCCCGTAACCTTTCCCACTGCCCTTGCAGCATCCTGGTTATCGAGCTTGGTCTTGGTCTGCCCTTCGAACCTGGGATCCGGGTGCTTTATGCTGATGACTCCTGTCATGCCGTTCCGGATATCGGCACCATTAAAGTTCTGGTCCTTTTCCTTAAGCACTCCGGTCTGACGGGCATAGCTGTTCATCACCGTGGTAAAGGTGGACTTAAAGCCTGTAAGGTGTGAACCACCCTCGGAATTAAAGATATTATTACAGAATCCCAGCACTTCCTCATGGAACTCATTTATATACTGGAAAGCGCACTCTATCTGCACATTTTCAGACTCACCGCTGAAATAGATGACAGGAGTGATTACTTCCCTTGATTTATTCATATCCCGGACAAAGCCCCTTATTCCGTCGGGCTCATGGAAGGTCACTTCCTCCGCAGGGCTTATCCTCTTATCCTTGAAATGTATGGTGAGCTCAGGGTTCAGATAGGCAGTCTCATGGAGCCTTGACTTGATCTCCTCCGACTTGAACCTTACGGTATCAAAGATTTCCGGATCCGGCTTAAAACTGATCTTTGTTCCCGTCTTCCTGGTGGTGCCGAGTGAAGGCAGCAGGCCGTTTATAAGCTCTACGGTGGGCTTTCCCCTCTCGTATCTGTCATGGTTTATAAGCCCATCCCTGAATACAGTGATATCCAGCCATTCCGACAGGGCATTCACCACTGAAGAACCCACGCCGTGAAGTCCGCCGCTGGTCTTATAAACTGTATCATCGAACTTTCCACCCGCATGAAGGGTAGTCAGAACTACACGTTCCGCAGATACTCCCTTTTCATGCATTCCCACAGGGATACCTCTTCCGTTATCCTCAACTGTGGCGGAACCGTCCTCATTCAAAGTCACCTTTATCTCGCTGCAGTTCCCGGATAAATGCTCATCCACGGAATTGTCAACGATCTCATATACCAAATGATTAAGTCCCCTACTTCCGGTACTTCCGATATACATTCCGGGCCTTAATCTTACGGGTTCCAGCCCCTCCAATACCTGAATGGAACCCTCGTTATAATTCTGGTTATCAGTCATCTTCTCTCCTATAATCTGTGTATAAATAAAGCTTCAGCACAATATCTTGTGCACATCAAGTGATTCTACCACACTTTCCCCTATCATTCAACGTGGTCTCTGGGGGACGGGGTTTGTGGTCCATCCGGCGATTTACTTTTCCTGATCTCCAATGTGTGGTAAGATACGAAACATGAAGATTGTACTGTTTAAGAATATAGTGGAGAGTCAGGAATTCTTTTCATTTGAGCTGGCAAAGCATTTTCATGCTATGGGGCATGAGATCTTTTTCTATGACAGCAGCGATCCCATAACAGCAAAGAAAAAGCTGGACAGCTTTGTGGAAATAGGAAATACAGTATTTTTCTCCTTTAATTTCAACGGGATGATAAACGATCCCCTGCTCTGCGAAAAGAACGGGAAGGATCCGGTTTACTTAAAAAACACAGGCATTCCCTTTGTTAATTATGTGGTGGACCACCCCTATTACTATCATAAGGAATTTCAGAATATCCCGCCCAAGTATCTTCAGATCTCAATCGATGAGAACCACGCATCCTATATGGAGCGTTTTTTCCCGGAAATAGATGCATCAACTGTGATCTATCTTGGGGGAACGCAGCTTATTCCCTATCAGTCCGGGATCTTTGAGCCTGATATGCCCATAAAAAAGGGAACTAAAGAAGATCTTATCCCCTTTGAGAAAAGAAGGGACGATATTGTATTCTGCGGCAACTATATGGAGCCTGCGTTCTTCGATAAATACCTTAAGGGCTGCGAGGAACCGGTGAGGGAATTCTATGACGAGCTCTTTGAAGAACTAAAGGAAAATCCCTATGAGCCTTTGGAAAAGCTGGCAGAGAAAAAGATAGTGGGTGTCTTCGGCGAAAGAGCTACGGATACTTATCTACGGGACTGCTTTGAAAACATGATAGTCCTTGACCTGAAGATAAGGCATTTCTTCAGGGGAAAGATGGTTAAGGCCATAGCTGACAGCGGTCATAAGATCACTGTTTACGGGGAAGGCTATGACAAGCTCCCCTTAAAGCACTCGGAAAACATTGTAAATATGGGAAATGTAGATTCCCTGAAATGCCTGAAAGCCATCGCAAACGCCAGGGTATCCTTAAATATCATGCCCTGGTTTAAGAAAGGCGGTCACGACAGGGTTTATAACAGCTGCTTAAACGGCGCCCTCTGTCTTTCGGACAGGTCCGAAGCCCTTCAAAGACAGTTCAGCGACATGGAGAGCATTGCGTTTTTTGACCTTAAACACACAGAGGATATTGCGGAAAAATACAGCCGGCTCCTTGACGATCCCGGAAAGATGAAAGATATTGCGGAAGCGGGATATGAAATTTCATTGAGGGATCACAGCTGGGAAGTAAGGGCAAAGGAAATAGAAAAGGTCTTAAAAAGGGCCCTTACCTGAAGTCAAATGTCATGGGGATCCTGAAACGCATACTGTCCTTGAAAAAGATTATGCGCACGATCACATGTTTCACAGAACAGAATTTCAGCACATTCATGAACTTTTCTTCCGAGGCGAAGGTCTCCTTAAAGCGTCTTACTTCATCCCCGGTCTCATCAACTATAAGTGCTATCATCTTGGTG
>JAEEGL013353869.1_pt1 | contig 11282 bp, 11 predicted proteins | sample 9134231 | NCBI WGS metagenome assembly JAEEGL01 (sample SAMN16246548, study PRJNA631951) | gut metagenome | biome: gut microbiome; feature: rumen; material: fiber-attached | host: Bos | place: Iran: Karaj | collected 2018-10
ATAGCCTCTATCTGCTCTTGCGTAAGCTTGCCACCGGCAGGCTTATCCTCAACCGGTGCGGGCGCTACCTCAACGACAGGCTCAGCCGCAGCCGCCCCACCGTTAAGCATAGCCTCGATCTGCTCTTGCGTAAGCTTACCACCGGCCGGCTTGTCCTCAACCGGTGCAGGCGCTGCCTCAACGACAGACTCCGGCGTAGCCTCAACAACAGGTTCTGCGATTTCCTCAACCGCAGGCTCTGCAACATCTTCAACAACAGGCTCTGCGATTTCCTCAACCGCAGGCTCTGCAACATCTTCAACAACAGGTTCTGCGATTTCCTCAACCGCAGGCTCTGCAACATCTTCAACAACAAGCTCTGCAACATCCTCAACACCAGGTTCCAGAACTTCCTCTGCAACAGCTTCTTCGACCACGGGCGCAGCCGCAGCTTCAGTAGCAGACTTTTCGGCCTTTTCCTTTGCGACCCGTGCAAGAAACGCCTTGACTTGTTCTTGTGTCATAATGCCGTCATCCGGCTCAGCAACACTCGCGGGCGGTTCCTTTGTTGGCGTCTCGACCGCAGGTTCAGCTACAGCTTCAACGACCACAGATTCTGCAATTGGAGTTTCAACGGCTGCTTCTGCAACAGGCTCAACAACTGCTTCCTCGGTAACTTCTTCCGCTGCCGGTTCCACAACAGGAGTTTCAGCCACAACTTCTGTAACAGGCGCAACGGTCGGTTCCTCAGCTGCGAATCCTGCAATTGAAGTTTCAACGGCTGCTTCTGCAACAGGCTCCTCAATCGTAGCCTCAACAACAGCTTCCGCCTCGTCCATTGCAGGCTTGGCGGCCGCTTTTTTAGTTCTCTTTTTGGATTTAGGAGTGTCGGCATCGTCCTGCGATTTTTCGGCGGCATCGGCCTTTTTCGTTCTTTTCTTCTTTGCGGGAGCCGGCACAGCATCCGCCAGAACATCGTCAAAAGTTGCCTGGACAGGCTCTGCAACCGCCTCCGGTGCGGGTTCTGCCGCTTCCGGTGTAACTTCCGGTACAACTTCCGTCACAGTTTCCGCCGATTCTTGTGAAACTTCCGGTGCAACTTCCGCTACTTCTTGTGCAATTTCGGCTGTTTTCGGTACAATTTCAACAACTTTTTGAACAACCTCAGCCGGCGCAGTCACTGTCTCGGGCTCCACCGCTGGCTCGGGAGCGACCTCAACAACAGGTTCAGCCGCGGGAGCCGCAGCTGCCGACATCATTGCCTCTATCTGCTCCTGTGTCAACTTCCCACCGCTCGGCTTTTTATCCTCAACGGGCGCAGGCGCGGGTTCCGGAGCGGGTGCAGGCTCCGCCGCAGCCGTTGCAAAAGCTCCGGCCATCATAGCTTCTATCTGCTCCTGCGTCAACTTCCCGCCGCTCGGTTTTTTATTCTCAACAGGCGCAGGCGCGGGTTCCGGAGCGGGTGCAGGCTCCGCCGCGGGAGCCGCAGCCGCCGACATCATAGCCTCGATCTGCTCCTGTGTCAGCTTCCCACCACTCGGCTTTTTATCCTCAACCGGTGCGGGCGCAGGTTCCGCCGCAGCCGATGCGAATGCTCCGGCCATCATAGCTTCTATTTGTTCTTGTGTAAGATTTGCCATTGATTATCATTCCTTTGACGATGCAATGTATATATATAACGGTATATTCAACCGGAAATCCCCCGAACTGCGAGCAATTTTAACGCTATTGTATCAAAATAGACCTATTCTATTATATTATAGCAAAACCCGACCCGCTCGTCAACGGCATTTTCTTAATTTTGGAAAATATGAACAATATACATTTTCTATTTTGTTGATATTAACAACAATAATTTCCCGAAAAACCTCTCTGCCGCTTGCAATTTTGTCGGAACTGCGATATAATATAATAAAAAGCGGTAACGCAGCAGGAAAGGAAACGCCATGAAAAAGATACTGATACTGATCGACATTCAGAAAGACTTCGTTGACGGGGCGCTGGGAACAAAGGAGGCGCTCGCGATGATACCGGCGGCAGTGGAAAAGATACGCTCGTTTGACGGTGATATATTCGTTACATTTGACACCCATTATGACGACTATATGCAGACTTCAGAGGGCAAAAAGCTCCCCGTGCCGCACTGCATCAAAGGAACTCCCGGCCACGCGCTGAATGCCGACATTTCCGCGGCGCTTAACGGCAAGTCTTACACCGCAGTTGAAAAGAACACATTCGGCAGTGTGGAACTTCCCGACCTGATACAAAAGGCGGCAAACGGCGAAGCTTTCAGCATAGAGATAATTGGCCTGTGCACCGACATCTGCGTCATTTCCAACGTGCTGATACTGAAAGCGCACTTCCCCGAGGCACCCATAGCCGTGGATGCGGCGTGCTGCGCGGGTGTTACTCCCGAGCTCCACAAGGCTGCCCTTGCCGCAATGAAAAGCTGTCAGATAGACATAGTGAACGAATGAGGAAACGCCGATGAAATACGAACCGATAATAACCTCCCTGCTTGACACCGACCTGTACAAATTCAATATGGACCAGGTGATATTCCACAAGCACACCGACCTGTGCGGGGAGTATCACTTCAAATGCCGCAACGAGAACGTTGAATTCACCGAAGAAATGGTGAAGGAGATAAACGAGCAGGTGGACTGGCTGAACAAGCTGCGCTTTAAAAAGGACGAGCTGGACTATCTGCGCTCTATCCGCTTCATAAAGAACGACTATGTGGAATTTCTCCGCCTGTGGCACCCTATACGCGAATATGTCGAGGTGAAGCTTGACCCGCAGACCAACGAGTTTTCCTGCATAATACGCGGCCCGCTGTTCTCGGCGATGCAGTCCGAGATCTACATGCTCGAGATAATCAACGAGGTATATTTCCGCACCAAGTACGACTACAACGAGCTTCGCCGTTCCGCGGAGCAGAAGCTCTCCGAGAAGATAAAGCTGCTGAACGACGGCACATACACCTTCAATTTTGCGGAATTCGGCTGTCGCCGCCGTCTCTCCCGCGAGTGGCAGGACACGGTGGTACAGCGCCTTGCACACGAGACAAAGAGCTGTGTGGGAACATCCAACGTCTATCTCGCGATGAAGTACGACCTCACCCCGATAGGCACCTATGCGCACGAATTTGTGCAGATGTATCAGGGCATTGACAGCATACCGCTCGCATACACGAACCATTACGCGATGAAGGACTGGTATGCGGAATACGACGGCGACAACGGCACAGCACTTACCGACACGCTCACCACCGACCTTTTCCTGCTTGATTTCAACCGCTCCATGGTAAACAACTACACCGGCGTCCGCCACGACAGCGGCGACCCCTACGAGTGGGGCGAGAAGATGATAGCGCATTATAAAAAGTACGGTGCCGACCCGCGCACAAAGCTCCTGCTGTTCAGCGACAGCCTCGATTTCGACAGTGCCCAGAAGCTCTACGAGCACTTCAAGGACCGCGCAAGGGTCTCTTTCGGAATAGGCACATTCTGCACCAATGACACCTTCGCGGACGCGCTGAATATCGTCATCAAGCTCCAGTACGTCAACGGCCGCCCGGTAGCCAAACTCTCCGACTCCCCCACCAAAGCAATGTGCTCCGACCCCGAGTACCTGGAATATTTGAAGCGCTCGGTCGCATTCAGACTACAGAGAGAAGTCTGTCAAAATGGAACATTTTGACAGACTGTCTTTGCAGACAGCACGAGGGCCTACGCGCCCTGCACCGCGCCAGCCACTGCAGGATGCAGTGCAGGTTGTCGTCAAAGGCGCGCACGATGCGCGCTAATAAACGACAACCCAGTGACACGCTGGACCCAAAGATAATTTTTTATATAGCTTTCAGCAGACTTGTAACTCTCTGCTGTTTATATAGCCACTGCTATATCGTAAAAAAGCCGCCCGTTTTCCAACGGACGGCTTTTTTATCCTGTGGGAGCAAAGCCCCCACACCCCTTTTTCTGTGCCTGTAACAAAACTATCCGAAGCGAATATACTGAATAAGGCTATCGGAAAGGCGGTGAGCAGAATGAAGCGCAGGAATAAGAAAAAACACAATTGCGCTCTTTGTATTCTCGGCGTGCTGCTTGTCATAGGCGGCGCGGTATGGCTGTGCTTTCTGTCGTATCGCTTCCTGTTCATCCTGCTTGCCGTACTGCTGATAGCGGCGGGAATACTGCTCAAAAAGAACTGTTAGGAGGCGTTGTTATGAAAGTAGTTGTGATGAAAAGCCCAAAGCCGTTGGTCTGGATATTCAGGCTTATATTCAACAGCCGACAGGCTTAAACTACATAAAAGCCGTCCGCAACACGACAAGATTTCGTATCGCAGACGGCTTTTTCCGGTATTTATGCAGTTTTTATCTCCAGCTGACGCTGTTATCGCCTACAGAGAGAACATATACGTCGCAATACTGCGCCTGCCAGTTGAGGGCGTCGCCGTAATTATCGGCGGTGGTGCCCATATAAGCATCGGCAAGGACGCCGGAACCCTTGATATCGCCGGTGTCGGAGGCTACTGCGTAGCCGTAAACGTGGGTGTGATCCTTTGAGACGATATACACCTCGGAGCCGAAGGGTATGACGTCGGGGTCAACGCCGCAGGAGCCGATAACAAGCGGCCTGCCGCTGTATGTTCCGCTGCCCTCGGCGGCCGTGTAGGCTGTAACTTTCCCCTCAAGGACGTACTCGTACTTCTCGGGAATGCCGTCTTTGAGCGTGAAATTTCCCTCCCGCTTGCTGTAAGGCTCCGCGAGCGCAGTTCCGCACTCAATGACCTCTGTGACGGGGGCTGTTACCTTTGTATCGACAAGCTCGGTTTTGAGCAAAACACCGCCTACATATTTGTCGCATATCGTGACGGTCACGCTGCCCTCTTTGCCTTCGACAGCCACACGCTTTTCGCCCATGGCGAGGTACGGGGAATCCTCATACACCGTGTCATACGGCACTGTCTCGGTCTTTTCGCGCATATCGAGCCTTACGCGGGTGATGTTGACTTCCATATTCTCGGTGACTATGTCGTCGGTGGAAACATTAAGCTCGTCGTAAGCACCGAGCGGGATGCGCTCACGGACAAGCAGATCCCCGACCGTAATTCCCGCCGCAAGGAACCTTTGTTCCTCGCCGTCTATCCTGACCGTTACGGGAAATCCCCTTGTCACAGCGACCTCACAGTCGTCGAGGATACAGAGCCCGAGGTCGGGACATACAGCATCGCAGCTGTCAACCGCAAAACCCTCGCGTATCATAAGCTCGGCGACCTTCTCGCCCCTTATCGCACGCACGGTCTTTGATATCTCCCCGTCGGTTATGGTAACGGTCGGAGCACGCTCCACCTCTATCTCGAACATTCCCTGCTCGTTCACGCGGGCGGCGATGATCTTGTCGAACGGGTGAAGCTTTGCGCGCTGCTCTGCGATGAAGCCGTCTATTGTTTCGGCAGATGTGATCATTTCGACAGTAATGCCGTTTTCGGTAAGAAGCGCTGTGTACTGCGGCTTTGCAAGCTTAGCCGCACCGAGACAGGTCACAGCCGCCACGGTGATGACGATAGCCGCTATCGCTGCGGCCCTGCCCGACACTGCGCCTCCGTTGTCGGTAAACAGATCTCTCGGCATTATTTATCCCTCCTTTTCCGGAATTTTTCTGTCGCGGGCATCCCGTTAAACGGATATGCCCCTATAATCATTATTGCCGTTTTTATTAAATTATACCCCTTGGCATTGTTAAAGTCAAATAAATCCAGCGCCTGATTTTTGGTAAATATGCTGAATTTTTCTATATTTCGCTTCAAAAATGACCCGTCTGCGGCAAAAATCACATTTCGCGCAACCCGGGTCTATACTTCGCGTATATATTTTCGTATATTTCAACAAACAGAGCAAAACAAAAAAGCCCCCGGACGGCATATTTCACCGTCGGGAGGCTCGGGTACTGGAAATACCGGATATTCATTCATCTGCGGTGCATTTGACACATCGGAGGACTCAGCGCTGACGCACATCCCCCTTATGGCATTTCCTGCATCTGAAATATGTGGTAAAGTAATCATGTCCGAGACATTCCCAATCATGCTCGCCGCCCATAGGGCAATCATTCTTGGAAGTTCCGCCTGCTATTGCCTCAACTGCGCTATCCGGGACAGGGATATCATTTTCCTCGGCAAGGCGCATCAGTTCGTCAACGCTCCTGCAGGCTCTTGCCTTCTCCTGAAGCTCGGGAGAAAGGTCTTTGATGTATTCTTCAATATTTAATTTATCCATATTATTCACCATTTATACCAGAACACCCTGCGCCAGCAATTGCTTTAACGCTTCCTGCTGCTCAGGAGTCAGTGCTCCGCTGGCAATACCTTTCAGTTCATCATCTGAGAGCGGTAGCACTTTTGCTGCATCTTTCTTCTGAAATTGCGGAGATATATCGTTTTTTTGATCATTTTTATAGAAATATATCATAACACGATTCCTCCTTTTCAATGATCGGTCGGCAGATACCGGCTGTCACGATCTGTTGCCTTAATAATGATCGTTTTCAAGGGCCTCCGATTTGCCGCATTCCGAGCATGTATATATTATCCGGCTCGTACTGTGCATAGACTCCACGATGTTTACACTTGTCCATACGTTTGATTCTCCATAAATTTAAATGTTCCGACGACAGAACTGTCGCATATATCGGGATACCGACAATTACGGAGTTTTCTTTGCAAGGCCATGACCTTTGTAGTTAAGGGAGAGCCACGATGCCAACTTATCATGCGTGAACCAGTCTATCCATATGGATTTCGATGATCCATCATGTTTGATTATTTTGTGACAGTCGCAAGTTCTGCACTTTATCTCTTCAAACCAAAGATCCTTATCATCAAAATCATATTTTCTGTCGATGGGAATATCGCTATTGTGTTTACATCTACTTCCTTTACCTCCGGAAACCGAATCCAGATCTTCGTCCGTGAGCATTACTTTCTTTTCGTTTGTTGTATCCATGATGTTTTCCTCCTTTAAGGTGATCATAAGATTTTTTTGTACCATTTCCCGGCGAAAACGGCAGATTATGTGTTTTTACGCGCCGGCGTCTGCTTACGAAGCCTGTCGCCTCTGACCGCCCGAAAAGCACCTTCAAATATATAAGCAGTTTTTTTCGGGTACGCGTTGCACTTTTTTTGTAGATAATTTATATATTTCCGCGGAATGAGACTCGCACTTTATATATACTATTCTAACATATTGACACTGATATGTCAAGCCAAATCTGCCATAAGGTTCTACTCCGAAAATCGTAATGATTTTATGGGCGATAATTTATGGGTCTTATCCGGTAAGTGTGGGTGATTAAATAAGGTTTTGTGGGGATATGACCGCATTTATTCCACGGTCATCCTGACATGAGCCTCGATTCAATTGTGGTAGTCGGGCAGCACCGGCAGTCCCCCTGAAGGGCTGCTGCCGGAATAACGATCTACGTAAATACGCTCAACGCTTTCGGATATCGTCACGATTCAGAACGTCGGCGAAGCCGACTCCACAATTGTCAATTATCAATTATCAATTGTCAATTATCAAATATGAGGGCTCAGATCTCTCCAAGCATAGCCGAAAGCAGCTCGTCCGGCTCGCTCCCGGCGGGTATGACGGGCACTCCGAGCGCCTCGGAGACCTGTGTAAGCGTAACGTCGTCGAGGAAGATATCCTCGTCGGCTTTGAGCATTGCCCGCGGTATTATCACATACTCGCCGAGCTCATTCTTGTGCGGTTTGAGCTGGTTTATCAGATCGCCGCCGGTTATCAGCCCCGCGACCGTCACGGTATGTCCGAAAAAGTCGTTCTTTATCGGAAACACCTTTATCCCGCAATTCGGGAACTTCCTCGCGACCTCGGCGGCAAGCCTCTCCATAAGCGGTGCGGCGAGAGCTCCGGTAGCCGACGATATGCGAAGCTCGCGGTCGTCCCCCTCACGGGCGGCAAGCTCGTCCGTAAAGCCGGCCCGCAGGTACGCCCACATCCCGACGCCGTTCTCGTACTGGTCGAAGCTGCCGTAATACTCACTCGGCGGCAATTCCCGCTCAGCCGTGATAAAAAGCTCGTCCGCGGGATAGACCACCCGTTCGCCGTATTTTTCGAGCATAGCATTGCCGAAACTCTCGATGATGTCGATAGCCTCGCCCGCCGACTGCCTGTCGTGGAGAGCTATCTGCGGCAGCCCCTCGCGGTATTTCGTAGCACCGAACGGCACAACAGCAATGCTCTGCACCGCGGGGTACAGCCCTGTGAGGTCGGAAAGCGTACCGCGCAGGTGTTCTCCGTCATTATAGCCGCGGCAGAGCACTATCTGGCAGTTCATCGTGATACCGCCCTCCGCCATTTGCCGGATATACCGCAGCACATCGCCCGCAAAGCGGTTGCAGAGCATCCTTTTGCGCAGCTCGGGGTCGGTGGTATGCACCGAGACGTTGACATTCAGCTTCATCTTTATAATGCGCTCGATGTCGCTGTCCGTCATATTCGTAAGCGTGATATAGCTTCCCTGTAAGAAGCTCAGACGGCTGTCGTCGTCCTTGAAATACAGTGTTTCCCGCATACCGGGCGGGAGCTGGTCAATGAAGCAGAACACGCATTTATTGTGACAGGAATGCTTCTTGTCCATAAGGTAGGTCTCGAAATTCAGCCCTATATCGTCGTAATCGTCCCTTTTTCGCACCTTTACAGTCCGGGTCACGAGGTCGAGTGTCAGCGTTCTCTCGTAGCAGTAGAAGCCATAATCGAGCGCGTCGTTGATGGGGTGTCCGTTTATCGCCGCAAGGGTCTCCCCCGCCTTTACGCCCGCTTTTGCCGCGGGAGAACGCGGAGTTACGGATGTTATAACGACCGGCATATTGTGACCCCCTTTCCCGAACCGGATTTAAAAGAAAGACAGCAGCACCAAACGGCGCCGCTGTCCGATCTTACGTTTTTGAAGCGTTTAGCCTTCGCTGTGAGCGATGACTTCCTTACCCTTGTAATAACCGCAGCTGCCGCAAACTCTATGTGCGAGCTTGAGCTCACCGCAGTTTTCACAGCGTGAAAAAGCAGGTGCAGATAACTTCCATACCTGTGAACGTCTCTTGTCACGTCTTGCCTTGGATACTTTTCTCTTCGGAACTGCCATTATTCGCACCTCCCTTTGATTCAACGATATTTATGACCTAATACGCAAAGCGCACTAAAATCGGCACGATGTATATTATACCATAAATATCAAGATTTGTCAATAGGTAATCAGATATATTTTTTCACACTTTCGGGAAGATCCGCAAGTTCCGCAGAGAGCGTGAATGTAACGGTTACATTCTCGGTGATGAGAGAGAGCCTTTCGAGCATCTTTCCGACCTTATCGAGATCACGGCCGACGATCCTGAGCGTACCGTCGATGAAGATATCGGTGATATCGTAGTTGGACGCGAGCATACCCGCGATAAAGCCATACATATCATCGTAATCCTCGATCTTGTAGTCCTCAATATTGATCAGACGGATCTTGTGGTAAATATCAACATTGAGAGAAGAACCAAGCTGGATGGCAACGACATTGCCCTTACTTTCTTTTTCCGCGGCGTGTATCGCCTCGATCAGGAGCTTTGTCTTTCCGGCGCCCTTTTTGCCTGCGATCAGTTTTACCATAATGATAGTCCTCCGATAGTAAAAATTTGTTGAAATTGTATATTCCGGGGCTTACCCCCTCGAGAGCCTTTCCGGCTCAGTTTAACTTTGCCTCGAGCTCGGCCTTTCTGTCCTCATAACCGGGCTTGCCGAGCAGCGCGAACATATTCTTCTTATAGCTCTCAACGCCGGGCTGGTCGAACGGGTTTACGCCGAGCATATAACCCGAAATCGCGCATGCCTTCTCGAAGAAGTAGATCATATAGCCGAGTTCGTATTCGTTCAGCTCGGGGACCTCAAGCACGATGTTGGGCGTACCGCCCTCGGTGTGTGCGAGGACTGTTCCCTCGAACGCCTTTCTGTTGACTATGGACATATTCTGATCGGACAGGAAGTTAAGTCCGTCGCCGTTTGTCGGGTCTTTCTCGATGAAGAAGTCCTTCTGAGCCTTGCCGAACTGTACAACTGTCTCAAACAGGATGTTCGAGCCGTCCTGGATGAACTGGCCGAGCGAATGGAGATCGGTGGAGAACACGGCGCTTGCCGGGAACAGACCCTTGCCGTCCTTGCCCTCGCTCTCGCCGAACAGCTGCTTGAACCACTCGTTCATCATAGCGAACGACGGCTCGTAAGCAACGAGCATTTCCACAGCTCTGCCCTTGCGATAGAGTATATTGCGAAGTGCCGCATATTTGTAGCACTCGTTCTTTGTGATATCGGGGTCGTTGAAGTCGTCCATAGCTGCCTTTGCGCCGTTCATCAGTGCGTCGATATCGCAGCCCGCAACGGCTATCGGCAGCAGGCCCACAGCTGTGAGTACGGAGAAACGCCCTCCGACGTCATCCGCGATAACGAAGGTCTCATAGCCCTTCTCGTCGGACAGCTCTTTAAGGGTGCCGCGCTTCTTGTCCGTGGTGGCGAAAATGCGCTCCTTTGCGCCCTCTTCGCCGTATTTCTTCTCGAGCAGTGCTCTGAACACTCTGAATGCGAGGGCGGGCTCGGTAGTCGTTCCCGACTTGGAAATGACGTTGACGGAGAAATCTCTCCCCTCAACGAGCGAAATGACCTCGTTCAGATATGTAGGGCTTATCGTGTTGCCGATGAAGTATATCTCGGGTGTATCCTTTTTGAGGGAATTGTAGAGGCTCGAACGAAGCGCCTCGATAGCGGCTCTTGCGCCGAGATAGGAACCGCCGATGCCGATAACTATCAGCACCTCGCTGTTCTTCTTGATCCTTTCAGCAGCAGCCTTAATGCGCGCGAATTCCTCCTTGTCGTAATCGGCGGGCAGAGTTGTCCAGCCGAGGAAGTCGCTGCCGAGACCGTTTTTCGCGGAAAGCGTCCTGTGTGCTGCTTCAACTGCGGGCTGAATGCCCTTATACTCGTTCTCCGAAACGAATGACGCAAGGTACTTATCGTTTACTTTGAGTGACATGACTGTATCTCCTTTTGTTTCCTTTTTCTACACTTCTGGGTTCAGCGACTTTGTCGCTACAGCGTGTCAAGAAAGTCTGTTCAGCGGCGCTTACGCGCTGTCTTTCCAGACGGGACAAGGGCTACGCGCCCTTGACTGGCGGCAGCGTTCCGCTGCACCAAATGACCGTTACACGGTAATTGAATAGAACGCATCTTTTTTGACAGTCTG
>JAEEGL014638580.1_pt1 | contig 11282 bp, 7 predicted proteins | sample 9134231 | NCBI WGS metagenome assembly JAEEGL01 (sample SAMN16246548, study PRJNA631951) | gut metagenome | biome: gut microbiome; feature: rumen; material: fiber-attached | host: Bos | place: Iran: Karaj | collected 2018-10
AACATAATATTAAAGGATTAAGAAAACAAGCTGAAGATATTTTTGGGTTTGAGGTAGTTAATAATTATGATTGGACTAAAGATATCAGTGTTTTAGATTTCTTGAGAGATTATGGTAAATACTTTAATGTTGGTTATATGTTAGCTAAAGATAAAGTAAGAAGTAGAATGGAATCTGGTATTACATATGCTGAATTCAGTTATATGATTTTACAAGCATTAGATTTCTTATATTTATACGAAAATAGAGATTGTGTATTACAAGTTGCTGGTAGTGATCAATGGGGTAATATAACTTCAGGTATTGAATTAATTAGAAAGAAATTAGATAAAGAAGCTTATGGTATGGTAATGCCATTAGTTACTGATTCTACTGGTAAGAAATTTGGTAAAACTGAAGGTAATGCATTATGGTTAGATAAGAATAAAACTAGTAGTTATGAAATGTATCAATATTTAATTAATCTAGAAGATTCTATGATTATTAAATATTTAAAGATGTTAACTTTCTATACACCAACTGAAATAGAAGAAATTGAAAAACAACATAATGAAGCACCACATTTAAGAGTTGCTCATAAAGCATTAGCTAAAGATATTATTATTGGTCTTCATGGTGAAGAAGAATATAATAAAGCAGTCCAAATTAGTGAAGCGTTATTTGGTGGCGAATTAACTGGTTTATCAGCTGATGATTTAATCCCACTTGCTAAACAAGTTCCTTCTGTTAAGTTAACTGATGGAGTTAAGTTGGTTGATCTATTAGTAGATAATCAAATTTGTTCTAGTAAGAGAGAAGCTAGGGAAATGTTAGAAAGTAATGCAATTAGCTTGAATAACGAAAAGCATACTGATGAAAATGAAGTTATTACTAAAGATATAGCTATAGATGGTAAAGTAATTATCATTAGAAAAGGTAAGAAGAAACAATTCATTGGTATTTATGAATAATAAAAAATAGAGATTCGATTGAATCTCTATTTTATTATGCCTTTTATGTATTCTTTTAATTGTTTTGAATCTTTATCAAAGATTATTTTTAGTTGGTTATCTATTTCAACAATACCTTTAGCACCTAGTTTTTGTATTCCTTCTTTATCTACGATACTTGTATCTTTTAGAATAACTTTAAATCTAGATAGGTTACATTCAGCATTGATGATATTTTCTTTACCACCTAAGTATTTTAATAGTTTATTTATTTCTTCATTGAAATCTTTTTTGTTTACTTTAATAACGATTAAAGCAATTATTAGTAATACAGCAATAATAATTACATATTGTATCCATTCCATATCTATCACCTGTTAGTTAATTATACTATATTATTGTGAAAATTAAAAGCCACTAAAAAAGTCAGTATTAACTGACTTTATATATTCTATAGAAATTGATTGATGGTCGATTGTTTATTCTTATAGGTATTTTATATGTTCCTAGACCACTTGATATATAGAATAGATTATCTTTATCTTTGTAATAGTCTTTATAGTAGTTTTTAGCCCCTTCTTGAAGGATTAATGGTTTGATACCAGGTATTTGTACTAAACCACCTAAACTATGCCCAGAAAGGGTTAAATTAGGTGAATATGGTTTAATCTTAGGATATTCATCTGGTTCATGTACTAATACTATTTTGTATAGGGTAGAAGTATCTACTTCATCAATAGCAGCATTTATTATTTCATAATTTGGTTTAGTATTTAAGCCAGCTATTACAATAGGTGTATTATCTTCATAATATAGTAATTTAGCTTCATTATTCAAGATAATAAAATCAGCTTTATCCATTACTTTGTTAAACTTTTCTACAGTATCCATATCACCATAGATAGCATACTTATAAAGAGTAGTATCTATACCTGATAAAATTTCACCAATCTTGTTTACTGTATCATCATCTAGAGAGACATCTCTATCAAATAGATCACCAGTAAAGAAGACAACATCAGGTTTTATTTCATTGATTTTATCTACTATTTGTCTTAGTTCTTTTTCACCAATGGTAGTACCATAGTGAATATCTGAAAAATGAACTATTTTTAAACCATCAAATGAATCAGGTATTTCTTTTGATTCTATTTTATATTCATTTATCATTATATGTTTATTACCAATTTCTTTGATATAGAAGAATGATAATACAAAGATAATTATAAGAATGAATATTACTTTCTTTAATGTAGTATGTTTATTGGTTTCTTTTTCTTCTTCTACTTCTTCAACTTCTTTTGTTTCTTTAACTTCTTGTTCTTCTTGTAGTGCTCTTTCACGAGCGAGTCTTCTTTCTTCTCTCATATTAATATACTCCCGTCATTATTGCTAAAACGATTAATGCTATTGTTATACCGTTGTGTAACATATGCATGAATAAAGAAGAGAAGATAGTATCTGTTTTCTTATATAAATAACCAAAAGCAATTCCCATTGCTGAATAAGGTATTAAGTATAAGAAACCTTTAGGACTGTTTAAGGAAGTAATTATGTGTAAGAAACCAAAGAAGATACCAGTAGAGATAGCAAATACATGTTTGTTATCTGTCATTTTGTAGAAACTTCCACGGAAGACGATTTCTTCGATGAAAGGAATAACGAATATGGTTAGAGGTACTTGGAATAATAATGAATTCTTAATTAGTTCTATATTAGTTTGTTCATTAACACTGTTACCCATTTTAAACATATAAACAATAACAATGTTACTAAGAATCATTACGAATAATCCTCTTAACCAATAAGTAATTCCGGTAGAGAAGTTTCCTTTGGCATCTTTTTTATACTTTTTCCAATCTTCTTTAAGTCTTTTACGATATAGAAAATAATAGAATAGAGCTAGTATTAAGTATATCGTAGCATTTAAGATTAATCTAATAGTTTTGGTATCTGGGAAGATACCTTTTTTAATTAGTACTAAAAAAAGGCTTGATAATAAGTTTCCTATTACAAAGTAAGAAAACACTATCAACAAACCTTTACCTAGTTCAATGAGTTTTTTATCTATTATATCCATTGAAATCACCTTTTTATTCTTATTCTTCGATGTAACCTAATGATTTAAGCTTGTTAACGACTTTATCTCTTTTTACTGTTCCTTCAATTCTATTAACTACTGTTGTTTCTTCACCATCTTTGAAGAATACTGTAGTAGGTGTACCTTTAATATTTGGTACTAATTCAGTATAAAGATCTTTGTCTTTTTCAGCGATTTTGGCAGTGTTTAGTTCATAACCTGTGATGTTGTATTCTTTGAAAACGTCTTTAACAATTGGTTTGTATGCTTCACAATGTGAGCAATCAGTTTGAGTAACTACAAGAATAAAAGTATCTTTATTATTAATTTTTTCTTGAAGTTCACTAACACTTATTTCTTTTAAATGTTTATCTAATTCTTTTTGTTTTCCATTAATAGTAACACCAGCGTAGATTAGACCACCAATAGCTGCGATGACAATGGCTACAATCGCACATTTTATAATGTTTTTTTTCATTCCAAATCACCACAATAAATATATCATAATTAAAAATAATCCGCAATTTCTTATTGTTATTTTTACAATACAATGGTAAAATTATATTTAGAAAATAGGATTGGTGTTATATGAAAAAGAATGTATGTTATTTTTTATTAGCTCTTCTATGTTTATTCGCTTTTAGTGGCGTTGTAAAGGCAGATGAGCAAGCTGATGAAAAGGAGTTGACTATAACAGATTTACCAAACATGAAGTGTGGTTCTTCTGTTAAATCTAAGGGACTAGCTTTAGCTTCAGAAGTTAAAGTGTCTTATGAAACAGTCGAGTATACTACAGAAAAGGATCCTAATGTTATATTCTACTATATAGATATTAATATTATGAATGTCCAAGATGGTGTATTCGTAGAAGTTCATAATAGTAAGAGTGGAACTTCATTTACTGTTGATGCCTCTAAGAAAAATTCAGATGGCATTATTAAGTTAAGACAAAGAGATACTTCTGATATAGTTACTTATACTTTCTATGTTAAAGCTCAAACATTAGAATGTTATGGTGAAACTTTGAGAACAATTAGATTGACTGTTCCAAAATACAACAGTTTATCACAAAGAGCAGTGTGTGCTGATGTTCCAGAGTATTATATGTGCCAAACATTCACATCAGTTAATATAGATAGTGCAAAATTCTTAAAGAATGTAACTGATTATAAAGAATCTTTGGAAGATAAAGAAACAGCTAAGGTTGAAAAAGGTGAGGTTGGTATCCTTGCTAATACAAAGAAAGCTGTATCTAAGAATAAAACTGTGATAATTGGTCTTGTACTAATTGCTGGAGCTATTGCCACAGTGTTGGTTATTAAAAAGAAAAGGAGTGTATTATAATGAAAAATAATGGATTACTAAAATACATTGTTGCTGTTTTATTATTTGCATTCTCTTTTACTTTGATAGTAAATGCTGAAACAGAAGTAGAAACATCTTTAACTGTTGGAACAGATCAATATTTTGTTTCTGCAATTGATTATTATGGAACAGTTTCTTGTGAAGGAGTTAAATTAACTTCTTCAAGTACAAAAACAGTTCAAACTGCCAAGGGTGGAACTATTACATTCCATCCAGGAGGTGCTGTTTCTTATGCTCCTCCTGCAGGTGCGAAATCAGGAGATACTGATAAGTTCTATTGTGTATATGACATTAGGGATAATGAAGAAAATGTTAAATATACTTATAGTGTTACAATATTTAAATATGAAGCTACTGTTGTAGAAGAAGTGAGAGAATTAACATTAGATCATCCTTATTACACATTAAAACTTGGAAGCGGATTAAGAGTAATCACTGATGGATCAAATTCCAATGGCTGTCCAAATCCAACGGATGGTATAACTTCAACATATTTTGAATGTATCAAATGTTATGACGATAAATGTGAATTCCATTTAAAGGAAAATGTTACAATTCCTGATGAAGGAGTAGAAGGACATTATAATATTCTTTATGGTGGAAATGGTGGATTAGCCACTGATAATGATGCTGTACAAAAAACAATTAAATTAAAATTAATTGGTAAGATGGATAAAGGTGTATTTGCTTATGGTGGAGCAGGTACTTGTAATTGGAATTCTCAATGGCAAGAACCTCTTGAAAGAGAATTGTTAGATAACAACACTAGAGGAAATACAAAAATGCATAAGTTCACAGGAGTAAACGACCAAGTTACACTTCCTAGTGAATGTAAACGTGATTCAAGTAGTTATCCACTTCCATTAAAATTTGAAGGTTGGGTACTATTAGAAAGTTCTGGACCTGATAGACAAGCTGTTAATACTTGTAAAAACTTCGGTATAGTAAACAGCACAATTAAATATGAAGCTGGAAAAGAACAAAGATATGGCGCATGCTACACAATGAGCGGCGTAATGGTTTATTCTTCTGAAGTTACAATTGATGATGGTAACTGGTCAGATACAGGTTTAGGATACCATATTAATAAAACACTAAATCCTACATTACCTAATGCTACACCAAGAATTATTTCGTTGAATCCATCTGCTGAATTCATTGGATATTCTACAAGAAATGGTGATTGTAGCGGAACATTAGCACAACCTGGTGAGGCTGCTGTTGTTGGTGGTGCTTATTATGCTTGTGTTAGAGTAGATACTACTGATGCTACTGAACAAGAATTAAATATTAAATTAAATGATAAACAAGATTATATTCCTGGAGCTGGAAGAGTTAAAGGATGTACTAGTGAAAATACAGAATATGTATTAGCTGATTATTCTAATGGTGCTTGTGTTATTACAGGTATCAAGAGAACATATCAATATAGAACTCCTGAAGATGAAAGCGATGATTATGTAATAGTTAAAGTACTTACTGATCGTTCAGGAACTCAATTAACATTAAAGATTCATGTACTTGGTGATGATGATATGCCTGTTATTGATTTAGATGGTTATACATTAGATTCAAGTAGTGGAGCACAGTTAAGTGATGAAGACTATGGTGAAAGAGGAGATGTTATCTCTGGAACTTGTGGTGTTTATACTGTTGAACCGAACAGTGCCACTCGAAAAGAATCTGGTATTGTAGTTGGTCAAGTATCTCAAACTGGTGATACAGCTGCTGCAATATTAAGAGTTCACTTCTATCAAGGTCATTCAAAATGTGGTGTTAAGCAAGATTTTGTTGGTATATGTATGGATCCAGGTCGTGAAGAACCTTCTGAATCTGGAAGTAATTATATTAAAGAACGTGATCTTGATCCAAAGAACAATAAGTTCGATAGATTAATTTCTTATATTTATACTGATACTAATTTCATTAAAGATGTTAATGATTATCAAGAAAATGGTGCTAACTCAGGATTGAAGTATTTAGTATCAGCTACTGTTGCAATTCGTTTAGGTGCAATTATATATGATGAAGATTCAAACAACTTAGGAATGGGTCTTGATGGATATTATGTTGCATATAAGACTGTTGCAGATAATATTACAGCACAAACTGGTGGAGATTATAGTAAGACTACTGCTAGTATGTTATCAACTGGTGCTGTTCAATTTAATGAACCATACGCTAGTATAGCTGCTGACTTCATTGCTAAAGGTTATACATACGAAGGCGGTTGGGGTGAATTAAAAGCAACTGTTACTGATACAACTACTGATTGGAATGAGGCTAAAACTGAATATACAAAGACTATTAAAGGTACATTAAGTGGTTTAAATCTATTTACTAAAGCAGCTCTTACATTAAATTCAAATTGTACTGGTGTATTTGCTGGTAAATGTAAATTATATATTAAGAATTTAGAAACTCAAGATTTTGATGCGTATGCTGATGGAATTAATTATTTCCAAAATGCAACTTACGTAGATAGAAATGGTAACCTATATTATAAATATGTTATTGGTCCTGTAAGTGTTTCTCAAGTTGCTAAAGCTGTTAAAGACTACAAAGCTTCTGGTGGAACTTATGGTGGCGGAAACGGCGCATCTGCTGAAGGAGGAAATGGTGCCGGCGGAGCTGGTGGACCATTCGATTCTGTATTAACTGCAAATTATGCAAGCCCAGACGCTAAGGGTAATGTTGTTAAGACTATTGCTAAGGGCGGAGTAAATATTCAAAGTATGATTTTATATACAGATGCTTCCGGTGATGAAGGTATTAGTTATGAATGTCCAGACGGATATGAATATCGTGAATCTGATAAAAAGTGTCATAAGAAATCTCGTTCTGGTGGAGTTGAACAAGGTGGCACTGGCGATGATCCTGAAACAGTAGAGCCAATACCTCATACTGAAGGTGGAGACTGGTCTGTTGAATTGGGCGCAGAAATTGATTCTGATGGACAACCTATTAGACTTACTTGGATTCATGAATATTATCAAATCGGAACATTACTTCCAGCTTGTGATATAACAAAAGATATATTCGATTATAAGACTCAAGGTCCAAACTTCGATAAAGACTTATTTAAGATGGCAGGATGTTGTTCATTCGTATTCGATCATTCATCTGAATTCTACAAGAGTACTTGTTCAGAAATGTGTATTTACAATTCTGTAACTCCTGTTTGTACATTCAATGAAAGTTCTGATAAAGATTACGATGTAACTAAGATAGTAGAAGCTCGTGAAGGAGATAGCGATAATTACTCATGTATTATCAGTGCTAACGAATCTGCTCCTTATACTAATACTGCGAATAAAAAAGACCCTGCTGGTAATAAATATATGTTAGAGGAATTTGAAGGAAACTACTATTGCCGTGTATCTTGTAAAGAAGATTGGCAATTCAACTTCCCATCATTGAAGAATTATGTTGGAGCTAACGCTGTTAGAGCCGGATCATTCTTCTTAGTAAAAGATAAAAATGTATTTATTGGTGGTACACGTACTTGTGTATCTACTAAGATTCAACACGGTGCGTACGAAGGAAACGTATTAAGTACTGCTCCTGTATCTGTTGATAATTTCGACTTATGGCAAACTCATGGTGCTATCCTAGACGCATATGATCAAGCTGAATATGATTCACTTGGAACTTATGAATATTGTGATGGTGAAATGAAACGAAGTAGTTCTAATCATTGTGGTGGAACTAGTACTGGGGCGTCATGTACTTCAAATGATGATTGTGAAGGAGAAACAACTTGTTCAGTTGTTTATGGTGACTATTATTGTGATGGAACTAAGAAAAAATGTGCTGACTGGCATGTAAATCCAAATGTTCCAATCGAATTTAAATATGCTGTAATGCCAAATACTGATGACGTTACATTAGATACTGTTGGATGGGGCCCTGTTGATGGTAAACACGGTTTCCAACCATTTGCTCAAGATATAGTAATGGGTCATGAAATGAGTACTACAGATGGTACTGCTGGTGACTGTTTAGTTGATAAGGCTGACGGACCAGATAAAGAAGATGCTAAGGCTAAGTTATATGAAGAACTTGGAATTCTAGGTTGGTCTCATGATGATGGTAAGGGCGCAATGCAAGCTGCTAATGCTCAATTAGCAAGTTTTGCTGCTAATATTGCTCAATGTGATAACTGGCAATTATATACTAAGCATTCTAAGAGTGCTGGTACTATTTATACAGTATTTGAACCTTCAATTACTTTCGAATACGATGAAACAGAATATATGAAAGAAATTGGAAGCAATAATATATTAACTAGAAATGAAGCGTTAAATGAGAAGTGTACATCTGTTGATGAAGCTAACGGATGTCCTGAAGTTGCTAGAAAGTCTTATAAGACTGGTACATTCTATAAGTGTAATGGTGGAACTTTGGATCCAGTATCATATACTGGTTGTACAGAAGTAGCTATTGTTTATGATGGTAATGGTAATGAAACAAATGGTACAACAACTGGTCCTACACATCTAGTTTGTGCAGCTGGTGGTGATGGATTCTCAATTGTTGGAGCTTCAAAAGAATCAAGCGGTCATACAACTCAATGGCATACTGATGATGGTTGCTTCTATGTAACGTTCTCACACTTAGATGCTGATTATATTAAGCGTTCTATTAGTGAAGGAAGTTATTATAAGAGTCCATATACTTGGTATATTAATAAGATAACTGATGTTAAGATTTATGCTAGAACATTAGCTGAATATGCTAGAATGAATCCTACAAGTGGAGCAGACAAGTTAAGTCAATGGTCTCCATTAGGAACTAGTCAAGTTGAGGAATCTGTATTCCCAGTAATGGTTAAGACACCAAGAAATATGTACAAATATAAATATACATTAACTCAAGTAGGTATGTACGCTAACTCTTCTGATGTCGGAAGAATTATGGGTGGATCTACTGCAATATTTAGTAATAATAACCGTATTTGCTTCTATGAAGTAGTAGAACAAATTTGTAAGTGCTGTGCTGATAGAATTGATACTCACGTTAAGGTAGGCGATGTTAAGGGCTATAGTAACGATGGTACTGATAACAGAAAGATTAATACTGCTGAAGCACTAGCAATTTCTGGTTATGATTATCAAGTATCTAACTTCAGTTCACCAACTGTTGGTTCTGAAGGTAGATTAGGATACTTAACTTCAACTGTTTCTCTAGGAGACATAATGGCAAATAGAGGAAAAGATGAAACAAGTACAATTTGGTCAAATCAATCAATCTATATGGTTAGTGGTGTTGATCAAGTTACTGCACAAGGTGCAATGTTAAAAGGCTATATCGAAGATAATGCTAATAAGATATATGATGCTACACCTGAGTATTCATATACATTAACACCTTCTGCAATGTCTGGTATTAGACGTTATAATGAAGCATATGGTTTCCAACCAAATGTTAATACATTAAAAGCTTATGGATATATTAAATATCAAAATAATGCTCAAACTGGATGGTTAGGTAAGATGTATTCTAAGGGAGAAACTCCTAGTGATGTTCATTTCACACACTATGGTAGCCGATTCTTAGAAGAAAATGCAGCTCCTTATGTTACTAAAGATTATAAAGATGCTGTATTAACTAATAAGTCAGACATTTGCTACATGGTAATTGAAAAGAGTGCAAATGATCAAGAAGCAAATCCAGATTATAAAGGAGCAAGTACTAAGCTTTATAAAGGATACGATGGCCAATCAGCTAATTATAAAGACTGTAGATGGATAGACGTTGTTCAAAAGACAACTAATAAGTCTAATACAGGTACAGTTCTAGATTATTCTAGATTAGCGTTTAAGTAGAAAGGAGCGAATAAGAATGAAAGAGTCATATTGGGGTTATTGGATAATATTACTTGGTATATTTGTTATAGCAGTAATGTTCTTAGTAAACGATGCAACAACTACTGATACTCAAGACTATTATGCATTAAAAGAAGTTGCTTCAGCAGCTTTGAATGATTCAGTTGATTATGCTTATTACGCTCAAACTGGTCAAATTAGAATTATTAAAGAAGTGTTTGTAGAGAATTTCCTAAGGAGATTCTCTCAATCCGTATCTTTGACAGATACATATCAAATCGATTTCTACGATTTATATGAATCACCTCCAAAGGTAAGTGTAAAGATAACTACAAAGACATCTAACTTCGTAATCGGAGAAGAGAGTACTAATTTAGATGTTTCAAATAGTATAGATTTGATATTAGAATTGGATCAAGCTGTATCATTGGATTGTAAAAATCCTCCATGTGGAAATTCACAATCAATTTCCGGATATAAATGTAGTTACTACACAGATGATCATTTCTAGGATTAGGGAAAGAAGGAATAAAAAATGGGAAATTTATTAACACCTTTTAAGAAGTTTTTAAGCAATAAGAATACTGTAACAATCATTGGTGTTTTGTTAGGAGTTGTAGTCTTATATTTAGGTTATACTTGGAGAGTTAATCAATCATTACAACCAACAAATTTACCATATGCTAAAAGAACTTTAAAAGCTGGTGACGTAATTACAGAAGATGCTGTAGGTTTAACTGAGGTTCCTGGAGATCTTGTTAAGAGTATGGAAGGAACAGTTATTACTAATGTTAAATGTGCAAGTGATTCTGATGATTGCCTTATCGGTAGGTTAGTTTCTTACGATTCTAAGATTGCTCAATATAGTTTCTTCTTTAAAGAAAATGTAATGAAGAAGGAAGAAAAACCCGATTCAATCTTCTCTAATATACCTGATGGAGAAACAATTTTCTGGTTACCTGTTGATAATAATACAACATACGGAAATTCAATTTTCCCTGGTAACAAGATAGACTTATATATGACAGCTTTAGATGATGATCAATTATTAATATTTGGTAGATTGATTTCATCTATTAA
>JAEEGL014843244.1_pt1 | contig 11282 bp, 8 predicted proteins | sample 9134231 | NCBI WGS metagenome assembly JAEEGL01 (sample SAMN16246548, study PRJNA631951) | gut metagenome | biome: gut microbiome; feature: rumen; material: fiber-attached | host: Bos | place: Iran: Karaj | collected 2018-10
CCGGAATCATGTGCACAATCCATGCTTACACAGGCGACCAGATGATCCTCGACGGCCCTCAGAGAAAGGGTGACCTCAGAAGATCCAGAGCCGGCGCTATCAACATCGTTCCCAACAGCACAGGCGCTGCAAAGGCTATCGGCCTTGTTATCCCTGAGCTGAACGGCAAGCTGATCGGTGCTGCACAGCGTGTTCCCACACCTACAGGCTCCACCACACTTCTGTTCGCAGTCATCGACAAGGCTGACGCTACAAAGGCTGAGATCAATGCCGCTATGAAGGCTGCTGCTACAGAGTCCTTCGGCTACACAGAGGAAGAGATCGTTTCTTCCGATATCGTCGGAATGAGATTCGGTTCCCTGTTCGATGCAACTCAGACCATGGTTGCTCCGATGGAAGACGGCAAGACTCTTGTAGAAGTTGTTTCCTGGTATGACAACGAGAACTCCTACACCAGCCAGATGGTCCGTACAATCAAGTACTTCGCAGAGCTCGGCTGAGTTTCTGTGATGGGCGGCCGCGCGGCCGGATCGGATGAATCTTAACGGCGGTGCCGGCAATATTTGATGCTCTGAGAGGCCTGGCCGCGCGGCCGGGCCTCTTTTTCAATGATAAGGAGAATATTATGGCAGCATTAAACAAAAAGTCAGTCGACGATATCAATGTCAAGGGACGCCGCGTTCTTGTAAGATGCGATTTCAACGTTCCGCTTAAGAACGGTGTCATCACGGATGAGACACGTATCGTTGCGGCACTTCCCACAATCAACAAGCTGATTGCGGACGGCGGCAGGGTCATCCTCTGCTCCCATCTGGGCAAGGTAAAGAACGGCCCCAACGAGGGAGAGTCTCTTGCACCTGTAGCGAAAAGGCTTTCCGAGAAGCTCGGCAGGGAAGTTACATTTGTCGCGGACTACAACGTGACCGGCGAGGCTGCAAGCGCGGCAGTCGCGGCGATGAATGACGGCGATGTCGTTCTTCTGCAGAACACCAGATTCAGAGGCGAAGAGGAAACAAAGCCCGGCAAGGCCGGAGAGCAGTTTGCCAAAGAGCTTGCTGATCTTGCTGATGATTATGTCTGCGACGCATTCGGCTCCGCACACAGGGCACATGCTTCCGTCGCTGTTGTCACAAAGTACATCAGCGAAAAGGGCGGCAGCAATGTTGTAGGTTACCTTATGCAGAAGGAGATCAAGTTCCTCGGCCAGGCGGTTGAGAACCCGGTTCGTCCTTTCGTTGCAATCCTCGGCGGCGCAAAGGTTGCCGACAAACTCAATGTTATTTCCAACCTGCTTGAGAAGTGCGACACACTGATCATCGGCGGCGGTATGGCATATACCTTCGCAAAGGCTCAGGGATACGAGATCGGCACATCTCTGTGCGACGACACAAAGCTTGATTACTGCAAAGAGATGATCGATAAGGCTGCAAGCCTCGGAATGACTCTGCTTCTTCCCGTTGATGCGGTTATCACCGATCATTTCCCGGATCCGATCGATGATCCCGCGATCGCAACCGAGATCGTTGATATCACAGCCATCCCCGCTGACAAGATGGGTATGGATATCGGCCCGAAGACCAGAGAACTCTATGCCAATGCCGTAAAGGCAGCAAAGACCGTCGTATGGAACGGCCCCATGGGCGTTTTCGAGAACCCTGTTCTTGCGGAAGGCACAAAGGCAGTTGCCAATGCCCTTGCCGAGACAGAGGCTACGACAATCATCGGCGGCGGCGATTCCGCAGCGGCTGTCAACCAGCTCGGCTATGCCGATAAGATGAGCCATATCTCCACAGGCGGCGGCGCTTCCCTTGAATTCCTTGAGGGCAAGGAGCTTCCCGGTGTTGCGGCGGCTGATGACGCTGAGTAATTTTGGAGATTAGCACGGAGGAGAATACTTATGGCAAGAAAGAAAATTATTGCCGGCAACTGGAAGATGAATAAGACTCCCAGCGAGGCCAAAGCACTTGTTGAACTGTTAAAGCCCCTTGTGGCCGGCGCGGATGTCGATGTTGTATACTGCGTTCCCGCAATTGATATCGTTCCCGTAGTCGAGGCTGTTGCCGGTACGAACGTAGAAGTCGGCGCCGAGAACATGTATATCGAAGATAAGGGTGCTTACACCGGTGAAATTGCTCCCGGCATGATCGTGGACGCAGGCGCAAAGTACGTCATCATCGGCCATTCCGAAAGAAGAGAATATTTTAAGGAATCAGATGAATTCCTTAACAAGAAGGTTCTCAAGGCGATCGAGTACGGCCTTACACCCATCCTCTGCTGCGGCGAGAGCCTTGAGCAGAGAGAAGCCGGCGTGACCATTGACTGGATCCGCCTGCAGATTAAGTCCGATCTCCGTAACGTCACTGCTGAGCAGGCTGCGGCAATGGTTATCGCTTATGAGCCCATCTGGGCCATCGGCACTGGCAGGACAGCTACAGCGGACCAGGCGGAAGAGGTCTGCAAGGCAATCCGTGACACGATTGCTGAGATTTATGATACCGACACAGCGGAGAAGATCCGTATCCAGTACGGCGGCTCCATGAATGCCGGCAACTGCAAAGAGCTTCTTGCAAAGCCCGACATCGACGGCGGCCTGATCGGCGGCGCTTCCCTGAAGGCTGATTTCGCTGAAATCGTAAATTACAACAAGTAATTTCAGTGAAGGAAAGACATTTATATAATGCTTTTATGCGGCCTGCCTGACGGCAGGCCGTTGTTATAGCATAAAACGCGAATGGATAACCAAAACTCCGGAAAACACAATAATACAGATTATACCTTTCTGTTTGTTTACGCTGTAGCGGCTCTTATGGTCATCATTGCCCACGGCAACGGCGGAGGGTTTCTGGGCGCTTTCGACTGGTATGCCTGGGGACCGCAGGCGGTCGCGCTTTTTTCCTTCAGCTCCGGCTATTTCTATAAGACTTCCTATGCCGGGGATCCCGCAAAATATGTCAGGAGGCTGTTAAGAAAGCTCATCCTGCCTCTGTACGGCTGTTCTTTGTTCTACGGAATACTGACAACGCTGCTTTTGCGCAAAGGCTTTGCATACGGAAAGAGCATCGGATTTAAAACGCTGCTGATCGATCCTTTGATCGACACGCATCAGTTCCTGTTTACGCAGGCACTGTGGTATATTCCCGCGATCTTTATTGTCAGTATTGCTTTTACAATGCTTGTCAGGCTCTCTAAAGAACCCGGCACAGTGCGTTTTGCCACAGTCGCTTTCCTGATTTTCCTTGCCGCGGGAACAGCGGGAACCTACGCGGGGATTCTCTGCAGCGGTGAGACGGGTGCGATCGTAATCCTGCGTGCGCTGCACCTGATGCCTTACTTTGCCGCAGGATATCTGTACAGGCGAACGGCCGACAGGATAGCACGTATCCCCAATATTCCCTATTTCACGGCTCTGTTTGTGATCATGCTGGCCCTGATTATTCAATACAGGGAACTTCTGATCTTTCACCCGAGCTGGTTTAAGGACTTCTTCAAAGGCCCTGTGGTTCCGTATATCATCGGATTCTGTCAGATCGCCTTCTGGCTGAGGATCGGGAAGATAATGGAGCCTGTGACAAAAGACAGCGCACTGATCCGGCTGATTGCCGAGAATACATATAGTATTGTCGCTCATCATCTTCTGGGCTTTTTCCTGGTCAAATGCTTTTTTGCGGCTCTTTACGCGAAGACGGCTCTGTGTGCCGACTTTGATAATGCCGCCTTTCACAGTGACTTCCAGTATTACTATATGCCCGGCGGTGTTACCCAGAGCATGCTGATTTACACAGCCGTCGGTCTTACGCTGCCGCTTGTCTGGGTCGTAATAAAAAAGAAGCTACTAAAAGCGCTGCAGGATCGGAAAGCACATTAGATGAACGGACACAGTGATAAAAAGAGAATAATTGTGATCGGGGCAGGTGCCGCGGGAATGATGGCCGCTGCTGCCGCGTCCGCGCAGGGAGCAGCCGTTACCGTCTACGAGAAGAACGAAAAGCCTGGTAAGAAGCTGTACATTACGGGAAAAGGACGCTGTAATTTTACCAATATGTGCGATACCTCCGAGTTCTTTGAGCATGTTGTACGCAATCCCAAGTTCCTGTACAGCGCGGTCTATGGATTTGACCAGCAGATGATGGCTGATTTCCTTGAGAGGAACGGGTGCAGGGTCAAGGTCGAAAGAGGAAAGCGCGCCTTCCCGGAATCGGATCACGCATCGGACGTCACGAAGGCCCTGGAGCGGAGTCTTAAAGAAGGCAATGTGAAAATATGCCTTAACACTCCTGTCAGGAACCTGCTGATACAGGACGGCAAAGCCGCGGGAGTGCAGCTTGACGGCGGCGGAAAGGACTATTCGGATGCGGTCATTGTCTGTACGGGAGGTTTATCTTATCCGTCGACAGGATCCACCGGAGACGGATACCGGTTCTGTGCGGATGCGGGAATCGAAACCACCCCGTGCTCGCCTTCTCTTGTTCCCTTTACCGCCGGGGAGGACTGGGTGCGAAGACTCCAGGGGCTGTCCCTTAAGAACATCAGCGCAGCAATGTATCCCGCAAAGGCGGAAAAAAAGAAGCGTCCGGTCTACAGCGGCTTCGGGGAGCTCCTGTTCACCCATTTCGGACTGAGCGGACCGCTCATCCTTTCGGCCTCCGCGCACGCGGATTTTGCAAAGAATCCGGAAGGATATATACTGTATCTTGATCTTAAGCCGGCGGTTCCCGAGGATGAATTCCTCGAAAGACTGACGGGAATCCTTAAGGAAAACGCAAAGAAGAGTCTTGCAAACGCGCTGAGGCCCCTTTTCCCGGAAAGGCTCGCCGGCACAGTCGCGGAGCTCTATCTTATGGACAGCAGGGGAGATGATTTTGACGCTCAAAAGGCTCCGCAGACTACAGTTTCGGGCGCGGGACTTACGGAGCCCTCAGCGGTGCTGCGTCTTTGCGGCCTTATCCACGCGGTGCCCGTGCGGATTACCGGGACAAGAGGATATGCGGAAGCTGTCGTGACAAGGGGCGGCGTAAGCGTAAAAGAAATCAACCCTTCCACAATGGAATCGAAGAAGATAAACGGTTTATATTTTGCGGGAGAGGTTATCGATACAGATGCCGTCACCGGCGGCTTTAACCTGCAGATTGCCTGGTCGACAGGGCATCTTGCGGGAGAGAGCGCTGCGGCTGCGGATACGGAAAGGACATAAGGCATATGAATTCTGATAAAGAACAGACATTTGCAATCGCGATCGACGGACCTGCCGGCGCGGGTAAGAGCACGATCGCCAGAGCTGCCGCTAAGGAGCTGGGGTATATCTATGTTGATACAGGCGCGATGTACCGCGCGATGGCGCTGTACCTTTTAAGAAACGGCCTGCAGTATGACATGGCCCGGACGGATCCATCCGGTTTTGAGAGCCGGGCGGCGCTTCTTTGCAAAGAAGCGGATATCTCCATCCGGTATCAGGATAATGAGCAGATCGTCCTTTTGTCAGGTGAGAATGTCAACCCGTATATCAGGACGGGCGAGGTCAGCGCGATGGCAAGTGCATCGTCTGCGCTTTCCTGCATCCGCGAAAGAATGGTTGAAATCCAGAAGGAACTTGCGCGTCATGAGAATGTCGTAATGGACGGGCGCGATATCGGCACAGTGGTCCTTCCGGACGCCCAGGTCAAGGTTTATCTCACTGCCGGCGTCAGGGAAAGGGCAAGACGCAGATACCTCGAGGATCTGGAAAAATACAACCGCGAGGTATCAAAAGCGGAAGAGACCGGCGCTGCCGTATCCCTTAAGAAGCCGGTTCTTTCCGAAATCGAGGAGGATATACGGATCCGGGACGAGAGAGACATGAACCGCAAAAACTCACCGCTCAGGCAGGCTGAGGACGCAGTTCTTATCGATTCGTCGGATATGTCCGTCGACCAGGTGCTCGAAGCGATCCTGAACCTTGTCAGTGTTAAAAAAAAACGTCCGCAGGTGATCACCGCTAAAACGGCGGGGTTCTGCTTCGGAGTCAGGAACGCGATCGACACGGTATACAGACAGGCACAGGCAGGAGAAGGCGGCCCGATCAATACCTTCGGCCCGATCATCCATAACGAAATCGTAGTTGAAGATCTTCGGAGAAAGGGCGTCGGCGTCATCAATACTGTGGAGGAAATCGACGCCCAGGAGGGCGGAACCATCGTGATCAGATCGCACGGCGTTTCCAAGGCTCTTTATGAGCGGGCGCTTGCGAGCAGGGCAAAGGTCATTGATACTACCTGCACCTTTGTAAAAAGAATCCACGAGATTGTACAGAAAGAAAGCCTCGCCGGAAAGCATATCGTTATCATAGGAAATCACGGGCACGCCGAGGTGGAAGGCACGATGGGCTGGGCGGAAGGACCGGTTACTGTCATCGAATCAGAGGACGAGGCACTGGCATTTGACGCGCCGAAAAGCGTGCCGATCTGCATCGTTGCGCAGACTACCTTCAACGAGAGAAAGTTTAAAGAACTTGTTGCAACCTTAAAAAGCAGAGATTATAATTGTTCTGTTGAGAATACTATCTGTAACGCTACGCATGAGCGGCAGACGGAGGCCGGGAAGATCGCGTCAATGGCGGATGTGATGATCGTGATCGGCTCACGGAGCAGTTCGAACACTGCGAAGCTTTTTGATATCTGCAGTGAAGTGTGCGGACGGACGGTTTTTCTCACGGGAGCGGAGGTACCGGATCTTAATCTGACAGGCGCGGAGAAGGTTATAGGGATCACCGCAGGGGCTTCGACCCCAAAGAATATTATAAAGGAGGTTCAAAATCATGTCAGAAGAGCAGAGTTTTGAACAGATGCTGGAAGCATCATTTAAGACAATTCATACAGGAGAGGTGGTCGAAGGTTCCGTCATTGATGTAAAGCCTGAGGAAGCGGTACTGAACATCGGTTACAAGTCAGACGGTATACTCACCCGCCAGGAGTATTCCAATGATAATTCTCTTGACCTCACTACTGTGCTGAATATCGGTGACAAGCTGGAAGTGAAGGTTGTCAAGGTTAACGACAGCGAGGGTCAGGTAGTTCTCTCTTACAAGAGACTTGCACTTGACCGCGGCAACAAGCGCATTGAAGATGCGTTTAACAACAAGGAAATCCTTACAGCTCCGGTTACACAGGTCCTTTCAGGCGGCATCTGCGTCGTTGTTGAAGGCGTGCGTGTATTCATTCCGGCGAGCCTTGTTTCTGATACATTCGAGAAGGATCTGAACAAGTATCTCGGACAGGAGATCGAGTTCATGATCACCGAATACAACCCGAGAAGACGCAGATATATCGGCGACCGCAAGCAGATTCTCGTTTCCAGACGTGAAGAGATGCAGAAGGAGCTGTTCGACAAGCTCCAGGTCGGTGATGTCGTCATCGGTATTGTAAAGAACATCACTGATTTCGGCGCATTTGTAGACCTCGGCGGCGCAGACGGACTTCTTCATATTTCCGAGATGAGCTGGGGACGCGTTGAGAGCCCCAAGAAGACCTTCAAGGTCGGCCAGGAGCTTCGCGTTCTTGTCAAGGAGATCAACGGAAAGAAGATCGCACTGTCCCTGAAGTTCCCGGATGAGAATCCCTGGGCAGGTGCCGAAGAGAAGTTTGCAATCGGCAATGTAGTGACCGGAAAGGTTGCGAGAATGGCTGATTTCGGAGCGTTTGTTGAGCTTGAGCCCGGCATCGACGCACTGCTGCATGTCTCCCAGATTTCCAGGGAGCACATCGAGAAGCCCGCTGATGTCCTTAAGGTAGGCGATGAAGTCACTGCAAAGATCGTTGACTTCAATCCCGAGAACAACAAAATCAGCCTGTCCATCAAGGCTCTGAAGGCCGACGAAGAGAAGGCCAGAAGAAAGGCCGAGAGAGAAGCGGCTGAGGCAAAGGGCGATGAGGAAGCCGTCACGGTTGACATCGATGCCCTGATTGCAAAGCAGCAGGCTGAAGAGGAATAATTCGGATCTTTTCCGGATTTGTCCCGAAATAAAGACGATAAAACGCACGGTTGGCCGTGCGTTTTTATTATGGTTCTATCACCTGTTTACAGCTCCGATACCTGTGCGTTCTGAGCTTAACCGCCGCGGAGGATATGCCGGAAGACATATTCCGCGTAGCGCGAGAAGAATGCCCTGTCGTTTTTCAGCTCGTCTGTCAGTTCAAAATATAACTCCCTGTCATGGTAGTCTTTCTTAAAGAAGGGTTCCATGAACACATCCCACTGGGGCAGATAGGAGGCATACTTTTTCGTATAGCAGTTATCCGCCTTTGCCTGGACGCGGTGGGATTTTTCCACGAACGCAGCTATTGACTTGTGCATTGCCTGGTCTTCTGCGGGAAGATAATAATAGTCCCTGTAATTGGCGTAGAAATATTTCAGCTCGGCAGTAATAATGGGAATCTTCAGGGTCACTTTGTTGCCCTGCATAGTGAGATAGCACCCGTCAAAGGCAGCCGAAACCGTAAAGGGAATACAGTTTTCGTCAAGGTCTGCGGCCCTGCTGAACAGGATCAGCTCTTCCCTGCGCCCTCCGCCTACATCTGTATAGGAGCCGGCCTGCGCCTTGTAGGCGGTAAGCTTTGTGTCGGAAGCGGCAGTAAATGCGAGAATCGGATGGAGCTTCAAAAGTCCCGTAAGGTCAGCCTCATTATGCGAAAGAAATTTATCCAGAAGCTCTTTTGAGCCGCCGGAAAGCCATGCGCGGTAGATGCCGACTGCTTCCTTCCCTGTAATGCTCTCCTTCCGGGGAGAGCCGAAATAGGCTTCGAGTGTCTCCTGGCGGTAATTATCCGGAGTGATCAGGTGCTTATAAGGCTTCAGTATCCTGTACAGGTCAACCGTCATCAGATTTTCCGGCACGGCGCGAAGGTCGGCGCTTACCCCGCAGATCTGCATCCGTTCCTTCATAAAGGGAATGTCAAACCTTTCACCATTGTAATTAACGAGTGCCGAATAGGATGAGGTGAAGGCGGCAAAGCTTGTCAGTATTTCCTTTTCGCTCCCGCCGTTATCGTCGAGCCACTGGATCATCTTCCAGGAGTCACCGGTATAATAGGCGCAGCCGATAAGGCACACACTGGAGCTTTTCGGAGAAAGGCCTGTCGTCTCTATATCAACAAAAAGAAGCCGGGACTGGGACTTGATTCCTTCCGGAAGAGTAAATCTGTCCGGTCCTTCAATTGTTCTGGTAAAAATCTGCATGGCATTACCTGTATTGATTCAAGTTTTGCTCGCATCATATCACGAGGCATTAGATTTCGCAAACATGCCGCATCATATATATCCGAAGGTTTTGCGTTTGTAGTGGAAAAATGAATTAAAAAAAGTTATACTTTCAGATTATAGTGTCCGGACGGGGGAATAACCGGCGCGGAATCATGTGAAAAACAAGTGACGGAGGCATATCAGATGTCAGTTTTATACAGAAGTACAAGGTCAGAGAGAGGAGCCGTCAGTGCTTCGCAGGCAATTTTACAGGGGCTGTCAGAGGATGGCGGGCTGTTTGTCCCGGATCATATGCCAAAGCTCGAGGTTCCCCTGACGGAGCTTGCCGGCATGGATTACCATGAGGTCGCATTCGAGGTCATGAGGCCGTTCCTTTCGGACTTTACGGATGAGGAGCTGAAGGACTGCATCCGGAAGGCCTATGACGATAAATTTGACAATGAGCTCATCGCTCCGATAACACAGCCAGTCAGCGGCGGGCCGTACTATATGGAGCTTTTCCACGGAGCGACAATCGCATTTAAGGATATGGCGTTATCCATACTTCCTCATCTTATGCGGACTGCTGCGGCTAAAAATCATCTGGACAGGGAGATTGTGATCCTGACCGCTACCAGCGGTGATACGGGAAAAGCAGCCCTTGCGGGATTTGCGGATGTTCCGGGAACGAAGATTATTGTTTTCTATCCGAAAAACGGCGTCTCCACTATCCAGGAGAGGCAGATGGTCACGCAGGCGGGTGATAACACATGTGTTGCCGGGATCCTGGGCAATTTTGACGACGCGCAGTCCGGGGTCAAGGCGATTTTCACCGATCCCGCGGTAAAGGAAAAGCTGGCTGCAAACGGGTATCAGTTCTCCTCCGCGAACTCCATCAACATCGGACGCCTTGTACCGCAGATTGTATACTACGTCTATGCCTATACAAGACTTCTAGCCTGCGGCGCCATAAAGTCAGGCGATGAGATCAATTTTGTCGTTCCCACCGGGAACTTCGGCAATATCCTTGCAGGCTACTATGCAAAACAGATCGGTCTTCCCGTAAAGACACTCATCTGCGCGTCCAACGCCAACAAAGTCCTGTATGATTTCTTCGGAACAGGTACCTATGACAGGAACAGAGAGTTTATCCTCACAAGCTCGCCGTCGATGGATATCCTGATTTCCAGCAACCTGGAGAGGCTGATCTATCACATCGCCGGCGATGATCCTGCAGCTGATGCCGCTTATATGAAGGATCTTGCGAAAAGCGGCAGATACAGTATCACAGATAGAATGAGAGAAGGACTGGCAGACTTTGCCGGAGGCTACGCCACGGAAGAGGAGACGGCACAGGAGATCGAACGGCTCTTTAAGATCGCGGGCTATGTGATAGATCCCCACACTGCGGTTGCTTCATCCGTATATGAAAAATACAGGCAGACAAGCGGCGACAGGACGCCTGCGGTGATTGTCTCTACAGCGAGCCCGTTCAAATTCGAATCCAGTGTCATGAAGGCGCTCGGTCAGGAGCATGAAATGGATGACCTTGCGCTTGCGGACCGGCTCAGCGACCTCGCCGGTGTTCCGGTTCCGGCAGCGGTTTTAAGTCTTAAGGGCGCGCCGGTCAGACACAAGACAGTCTGCGAAAAGAATGAGATGCTGAAGGTAGTCGAGAATTTCCTCGGTATAGAATAAGGAGGACCCTGATTGGCAGAAATCAATATTTATTCAGAAGTAACACCGGAGCTTGACCGTCTTGCGGCGATGGCCGCGAAGCAGGATGCCATAGAGCAGGACCTTTACACCAAATTTGATGTAAAAAGAGGTCTGCGGGATTTTAACGGAAAAGGCGTCCTTGCCGGCCTGACCAATGTATGCGAAATCAAGGCGAAAAAGATTGTCAACGGCGAAGAGGTGCCGGACTACGGCCACATCATATACCGCGGCTACCAGATTGAGGACCTGATCCAGGGGTTTGTGACAGAGAACCGTTTCGGTTTTGAGGAAATGGCATACCTGCTGCTCTTCGGATTTCTTCCCTCCCGGCAGGAGCTGGCGGAATTTGAGGA
>JAEEGL014936963.1_pt1 | contig 11282 bp, 7 predicted proteins | sample 9134231 | NCBI WGS metagenome assembly JAEEGL01 (sample SAMN16246548, study PRJNA631951) | gut metagenome | biome: gut microbiome; feature: rumen; material: fiber-attached | host: Bos | place: Iran: Karaj | collected 2018-10
TAATTGTGTTAAAGAAATTTTTTTTAGAAATAAAATTATCATTAAATGTAAAATTATTTTTATTATTTATTTTATTCATATTATCATCATTACTTTGATTAGTAAAAAATTTAAAAGCATCAACTGAATTATTAAAGTTTTGTTGAATGAAAGTTTTAATATCAAAATGCATTTTTTTATAAAAATCAAACATTTTTAATTTATTTTGAAAATCAAAGATAGTTAAATAATTCTTTTTTTGTGAATCTAAAGTTGTATAAACTGCTAAAACTTCATCATGAGTTAAATTAAATCCACTAAAACATTCATAATTTTCTCTATGGAATTTTACAAAATCTTCAAATGTAAATTTATTTTCACTTGATGCATTTTTTGCAAAAAAATCTTCAACACTATTATATCTTTCACTAATAAACATACCAAATTTTTCTATTATTTCATTTATCCATTCTGTATTTTCTTTTCCTTTAAATAAATTTTGATTTATTGTTTCTTTAAATTTTTCTTTTAAATCAATAAAATCACTTTTATTAATTGCTTTATTAGTTAATTCTTTAATATCTGCTAAACCAATATTATTATTTTTAGTTAATGAAATTGCTTGTAAAACTCTTTGTAATTTATATACATTTAATTCATCTCTTGAAAATCCAAGATTATTGATACAAAATATTTTAAAGTCATCTAAATTTATTATTCCATCATTATCATTATCCATTAAATTAAATATTTCTGAATCACTTAATGATGTTACATTATTTCTTAACCATTTAATTAATGCATCAATTAATTCATTTTCTAATTTATTATTATTTCTTATTATAATTTCATTTGATTTAAATTCTTTAAATCTTTTTAAGAAAGTATCTAAATCAACTAAACCATTATGATAATAATCTAAATAACTGAAAAATTGATCTTTTATTGCATCACTTAATAAAATATAATTATCAATTCCAGTATTAAATTCATAATTTGATACAAAACCATCATGATTAACATCTAATTTATTAAATAATCCAAATACAGTTATATTTTTTTTTTTCATTTCTGCTTTAATTTGTCTTACAATTGATTTAAATTTTTCTTCACTCATTGTATCATATGAATATAAATTATTATCAGGTGTAAATGAAGAATTTTCAAATTTGAAAAATGAAGTTGATAAATATCTTTCAAAAATACCTTTTATATCTTCAATTGATATTTTACCATCTGAATCTAAATCAAATTTCATTACTATATTATTATTTATATTTGGTATTTTTGATTTAAGGAAATTTTTAAAATTTTCAATTGAACATACTTTCTTTACTTCATAATAACTTTTTTTCTGTTGATTATTTAATTTTTGGAAAAATATAATTAAATCATTTTTACATTCATTTTGTACAAATTTTTTAATTTCTTCAATACATTGATTAAATAAATCATCTTTAGCATTATAATAAATAAGTAATAAAAATTCAGGATATTTTACTAAATTATTATTATCAACTAAACCAGTAATTCTAGTAAATTTCATAATATCTTCATCTCTAAACTCATTTGAAAATTTCTGTATAACAGAACAAAAATCTGCTTTTGTTAACCTACCATTATTATTCCCATCAATATTTTGAAAGAATTTTAATAATGTTTCATAATCAGTTAAACTTTTAATATTTTCTATAAAATTTTTTTTAAATGAAGTTCTATTTAAATCAAGGAAATTTTGAGTTTTAAATACATCAAAATTTTTAATAATTGTATTAGTATCAATAGTTTCTTTTCCACCATTCATTTCATAAAATAAATCTTTAATAAAATCATATCCTAAAGTATAATCTAATTTTTTAATTTTTCCTTCAAAACCAACAAAATCTAAAACTTGATTTTTTTCAATATCAATATCCATTCTATAAGCCAAATCTTCAATATCTAATTTATATCTTTTAATAATATCTTGTATTTCAAATAAAGGATGTGTAACTTTTCCAATTACTTTATTAAATTCTTGTCTATCAATAACACCATCTTTTTTTAAATCAATAATATCAAAAATATGATCTATTTCTTCAGCAGAGTAATTAAAGTATTTTTCAGCTAAAAAAATTTTATGAAAATCATATCTTGTTATTACATTTGAATCTCTTGATACATTATATGTTAAAAGATGTGAAAAATATTCATCTATTTTCATATTTGAATGTTGTATTGCATATTTAAAATTGTTTATTACTTTCAAATCAAATTCTTCATTCATTATTCTTTGATCATCTTCAAAATATTTTTTATAATCTTGAAGTGTGAAATTTCTATCTGATTTAATTAAAAAATAATAAATTGCATTTAATGAATCTTCTGAAAAGTTTGTTTGTCCTAAAAATAAATTTATAAATTCATTTTTTGATATTGAATTTTTATCCTTAAATAAAAATTGTTTTCCCCCTGCTGCATAAATTATATCTTTTAATTTTTTAAATGAATCTGAAATATCAGAAGTATTCATTTCATTTAAAATAATTTTACAAGCATTCATTTTATCATTAAATTCTTGTAAAGTAAAAGAATTTTGATTTTCAATATCAATAAATTGTAAAATTTGACTTATTTTACTTCTTGGATAAACAATATCAAAAGAACGAAAAATTGTTAGTAATTCATTAATAGAAATTTTTTGATCTAATCTAGTTTTATTTTTAAACATTATTTGACTTTGTACAATTTTAATAGTTTTAATTTCATTTTCAATTTGTCTTAATAAAACTTTTTGACTATTTAAATTTTGATCACCATTAATATTTAAACCATTATCACCACCTAATCTCATTGCAGATAAAGGTCTTATTTTCTGACTTTGAAATAAATTATTTTTTTTAAAACTTCTATTTTTAACATCAAAAGTTTCATTAAAAGTATTATCACCAATAATTTTTTTAATATCTCTTAAAAGAAAAGTCATTAATTTCATATAATCAATAATATCTAAATTATCAGAATAAACTTTTACAATATCATTTACTATTTGTGTACTTAATCCATAATGAACATTTGCTTTTGTAAATGCTCTTACACATTCCATTTTTTGTATTGTTCCAGAATTTCTTTTATCAAATTTTTTCATTTCTTTTATTATTAAAGATTTATGAAATATTATTGCTTCTAAAATCTCATTTGATATATTTAAATCATATAATGTTATTTTTTTTCCTTTTTTTTTTATTTTTGGTTCATCATTTATAAAATTTAATTTTCTTTCTTCTTCTTCAACTTTATTTTCAATATTTTCAGGAGGTAAATTTTCATCACCATAAACTTCATTTAAATCAATACCTAAATTATTTTTTAACCAATTTTCTCCATCTTGACTAATTTTAGTAATAACAGAAGTTTTTGGTCTAATAGTTTTTAATCTCCTTTCAACATTAGGAATATCTTTAATACGAACATTTTTATTATGACCAACTTCCATATATAATTCCATATCTTGTTTAGTTCTTAATAATTTTTCAGGAATATCTTTCGCTTTATTAATAATATTATCATTAAATCTAACACCTAAAATATTACCTCTAATTAATAAAGTACCTAAATTTGGCATTTCTTTATTTTTAAATAAACCTTTTCTAATTTGATCACTTAAATATAAAATTTGATTTTGAATAATCATATAACATTCTTCTTTAGAAACTCCCATTGCATATGCAATTTCAGCATAATTAATTCTAACGTGACTTAAACTATTATTTAATTTTTGAGTATAATAAATTAAACCAGTTGAATTATTATATTGACCTGGCTTTAAATATTCATTAAATTCTTTACTTACTATAAAAACTGGTTTTTTTGATTTTTTATCTCTTTGATATTGATTTGTTGTTCCTTCTAAATTTACTTCTGATGATATAAATGTAAATGTTCCAAAACCTTTTATTACTGTTCCTTTTCCTGATTCATAATTTTGGGCTATAAATTCACATAAACAATTCCAGGCTTTGTTTAATATTTCTGGAGTAAATGATTTTAATATATCTTCTCTTTTTAAGTAACCATTGTTTATTTTTATTTTTTCACCTATTTTATTTACTAATGTTGCACTTGATGGACGGACAGTTGCAGATTTGTACATTTTTTTTTATATTTTATTTTTTTTTGTTTTAGATTAATTTTTTTTTTTTTAAAGTTTTGTGAATTTTTTTTATTTTTTTTTAAGAATAAAAAATTAAAAAGTATTATTTAGATATATTAATAATAATAAATTATAATAATAAATAATTTAAATTTATACTTTTAATTAAAATTTTTTTTCAGTATATATTTTATTTTTTAGCTTTGCAATACATAAAATGTTGTTTTACTTTTTTAAAAGTTTGATGACAATAAGGACAATAATTAGGATCAAAATTTTCTTCAGTTATTAAATTATTTTCAAAAAAGAATTCATAATTTCTTTTCATTTGTTCTATATTTTCTTCACCTCTTCCTTCAACACATTCATTAAAATGGAAATTTTTTTCTGTATCAGTCATAGTTTTAAAATAAACAAATTTACAAATTGGGCATTCTCTTTCAAGTTGTTTTTTCTTTTCTTCTTTTAATTTATTTTCTAATTCAATTGCATCAATTCCTAATTTTCTTTTTTTTCCTAATTGTTCAAATTTAAGTAATTCAATTTCTTCTTTTGGATCTGAACTTCTTAATCTTATAGTTTGATAATTATTATTATTATTTGTTTTTAAAAAAGTTGATCCACGTCTTTTACGAGGTTTATTTTTATTTAAATGATCATTTTCTTTTTTTATTGTTTTTTCATTTTTATTTTCTTTTGATTCATCAATATCAATTATTGGATTATGATTTAAATCAAATTGAATTTTGACTTCTTCTCCTTTTCTATATCCATAAACTTTATTTAAATTTTCTAAATCATTGTTATTATAGTGTATTATTCTTCTTGTAAATCTTCCATAATATTTTAATGGTTCTTTTATTAAAGAATCTATTTCTTCATTTGATGCTAACATTTAAATTTGTAATGTTGATTGTTAAGTGTAATAAAAAATTTTTTTCATTGATTATATGGTAAAATAATTTTTTTTTAAATTTTCATCAAACTAATTTTAAAAAATATTATAAAATTAAAAATTAAATATTTCAAATTAAGAAAATAAAAATATTTTATATAAATTGTTAATTCAAACTTAATCTTTTTTATCATTATTATTATTATTATCTTTTTTTTCATCAATATTATTATTATTATTTTTAATTCTAGTAATTCCACTTTTATATTCACAAAAAATATTTTTAGCAATATACTCAGCAAATTCTTCATATAATTCAACATCTTGATTATCTCTTTTAAAATCAAAAGAAGGAACAACTGCATTTCCTCCAAATTCAACTGGTAAATTATCAACTTTAATAGTTTTTGTTAATAAAGTACTATAATTTTTATTATTATGAAAATAAATCAATCTAAAATAATCAATTTTATCTAAATTCTCTTGAAAAGTAATATTTTTCTTTAGTAAAGTTATATTATAGTTAACTATATGCATTTTATTTACCAATAATGGAAAATAATTATTAATATAATTCATTATAAATGATATTAATTCTGTATTTGGTTCTTCCCCATTAAAACTTATTATTATATTTATTTTATCACTAAAATGAAATCCTTTTTTTTTTAAATTAGTAAGTATAATTTCATTAATAAAAGTAAAATAGATAATATAATCAATAAAAGAAATATTATTTTCAAAACCTAAATTATAAGGAACTAAATAAAAATTTAAATTTAATTCTTCATCATAACCATAAACATAACAACATTTACTTTGAATAATATTAATAATATGATATAATTTAAATGGGAATTCTTCACTTAAAAAATTAGTTCTTTTAATAATTTTATCTGAAATATTATTTAATTCATTATCCATTTCAAAATTATAAGATAAGTATTTTGCAATTAAAGGAAAAGTTATTTTTTTTAATTCAGCAAGAGGATAATTTTGAGTTGCTCCATATATAGTACCAATTCTATGATAAAGTGCAATTGTTGTATTAAATAATTTTTCTTGTGTTAATTCTGGTAATAAATTATAATATGAATTTTCAATTTGATTTAATATTCTTTTTTTACTATTAAATGATTTTACATCTTGAGGTATATAAATATTAAAAAAATTAATGAAAGTTTCCATTGATTTTGTATAATCATTATAATTTGTAAATGATAGTTTTTGTTTATTTTTTGGAGATGATAATACTGGATATTGATCATTCATTCCTTTTTTTATTGAATTTGAACCATATAATAAATTTGCTCTTGATGATACTGAAACTGCAGTTTCTGGAATATATAATGTTTGTTTTGTTCCCATTTAATTTTTAAAAAATAAAAATAAAAATAAATTATTAAATTACAAATTTTCTTTTATAAATAATATGCTTTTTTTAATAATAATAAAAGTAAAAATATTTTATTAACAATTTTCAAATATTTATTTTTATATCAAAAATTAATAATATATGTCATTATCATATGATGACTATCAAAAACTTTCAAATATATATTTAAAAAATAATAACACACCTTCATTATTTTCAAAAGAAGAATTAAAAGAAGTTATATCAATTATCACAACATTACCATATTATAAAGAATTAATATCAAAAAGAGGTTATATTTGTTTAAAAGAAATTTGTTTGAATATGACGTTAAAATTTTTTCCAGCACAAACAAAAGTAAAAAGATATAATAAAGAAAGGACAAAATATTTACATTTATTATATGGTTATATAAAAGAATATATTGATTATTCTGGAAGAAGTGCTTTAAAAAGAGAATTATGTTTAACTGATTGTTGTTATGCAAAATTTAATTTTGAAAATTATATTAATTTAACTAGTAATGATATTAATATTTCAATTAAAAATTTTGTTAATAGAATAAAAAATTTTTTTCCTTTTCAACAATTAAATGATAACGATTATCTTAAATTATTTCTTTGTTATGATGAAATTGATTTTAGAATAGATGATTATGTTTATAAAGAAGAAGAAGATGTTGATGGGATTTATTTAATTTTGGAAGGTGTTTTTGAAGTAACTAAAAAAATAATTAAAAAAAATATTTCTATTGATTTAATTAATGTAGAACATAAATTAAATTATTTAAAAAGAGAAAATAAATATTTAAATCATTTATTAAATACAAATTATGTTTCTAGAAATAGAAGAAATAATTTGAATAATGAAATAAACAATGCGCCAAAAACTTTATTTTTTTCATCAAATGATATTTCAAATATTAAAGTAAGAATCATTATAAATAATTTTTTTTTGAGTTATTAAAACTTAGGGAAAATGATATTTTTGGAATTAATGAATTATCAAGAGGATTAAAAAAAAGGATAAATACAATTAAATGTATATCACAAAAAGGAAAAATTTGGTTTATTCCATCTGAAAATTTTGAACAATTAAAAAGTTATAAAGTTAAAGAATTAATTAAAAATTATGCAAATATTCAAATTAATATTTTAAATGGGAGATATAAAAAGAATTTTGCAATTAATGAAATAAGAAAAGTAAAAGGAAAAGAAATTCCAATTAATGAAAATAATAATAATAATGATAATTTAAAACAATATAATAGAACTTATATAAAAGAATTTACTTTAAAATCAACTCCTTTTATTCCTAAAAAAGTTGATTGTTGTATTAGTAAAATTAGTTCTATTTTTCCTTCTATTACTCCTAATGAGTCTGTAACAAGGATTTTTGATTCGAATAAAAAAAAAAGTTTTCACAATAGTTTAATAAATAAACATTTAAGATCTAAAACAATTTCTTTGGATTCTAAAGATAAATATAGTATTTTCCATAGAAATAATATAAATAATTCAAATAAAGTTATTTTTAATGTTAAAGATGAAATTAATGATTTAAATGATGAAAATAAAAGCAATTTTGAAAATTATTTTACAATTGATAATTCTATAAGAAAACATTCAATTAATAGTCATATTATTAAGACTGAACAATCAAAAAAGAAAAGAAATGTATTTCCACACTTAAATAAGGAAAATAAAACAGTTAAATATATGAAAATTAATGTATTCCCTTTAGGAAAAAGTTATAGTAATCTTCCTTTAAAAAATTTAATGATAGATATAAAATAAAATTATAAATATGATAAATGAATATAAATAATTATAGTATTATAATTTTTAAATAATCAAAATCATTTTATTTATACTAAATAAATTTATAAAACAATATTTTAAATTATGAATTAAAAAATCATAACTTTCATAATGTTTGATTTATCAAAACAAAAATATAAAGAAGAATTATATTTAACTACATTATTGACAACATCAACAGAAAAAGAAGAAAAAGAAAAGGAGAAACAAAGGCAAAAAATAATAGAAAAATTATTATTTAAAAAAAAATTAAATCTTCCTAAAATTAAATTACAAAATACAAACACAATACAAAATACTTCAAGAAGAAATAACATAAATTCATATTTTTCTCCAGAAAATTATCATCATTTTACAGAAAGTTGTAATAAATATGTTTCAAAGTTAGATCCTATTATAAAAGATTGTTTATCACCAAAAAATGTTATAATGAAAACAAGGAAATATGATATTGATGAAAATAAAATACTTTCTGATTTAAAAAGAGATGATATTATAAATCGTTCTGCAGGAAAAGGAATTTTTTATAGACTATTAAAATATAGGAATATGAAAAAAAAAAAACCTTTTAAACTAATATTTAGAAGTGTTGATTATAATAACAATGAAAGATTTATTAAAATGATTAATAGAAATAAAGGTATTAAAATTAAAAAAAATAATAAAAATAATAAAGAAAATTCTAATGGAAAAGTGATTATTGGGAAAAAAAATGCTTTTTCTGATAATGAAGAAAATTTGAGACCTATGAATGAATTATTATGGAACATTAAACCTCCTAAAATTAAAATAAAAACTATTGATCATTCTAAAGATTTTATTAAAATGGGAGAAATAGAAAATAAAACAAGAGATCAAAGAATAATAAATGCATTAATGAAATCTGGAGATTCAGAATTAAAATTTAATATTGGGGCAAAAGTTAATTAAATAAATAAAATTTGTTAAATATATTTTTTTAAATCTATATTTTTTGTTATTTATTTACATATAATTTGTTCATTTTTTTTTGTTTTGGAATTTTTAAAAAATTAATTTAATTCAATTTATTATTAATACTCATAATCAATGAGTTCATATAATAAAAAGAGAAAAAATTAAATTTATAAAAATATATACACAAAAATTATTCGATTTCATTTCATAAAACAACAACATGAAATTCTATCTTTGACTCTTCTTCTATTATTATTATTATTATTATTATTTGTAATATTATTTATATTATTATTATTATTTGAATTATTATTATTAATTGTATTATTTATTTGTCCTGTTGTTTTTGATTTTTTACAATCTCCTCTTATATTTCTTGATAAACTTTTAAATGAATTGTCTTTATTTTTCTTATTTTTAATTATCATATTATAAATAAAATTACTATCTTCTTTATTTTCAGGTTCCTTAAAAAATGCTATAAAATAAAAAAATTAAATAATCTTCTTACTTTTATCATTAATTTGATTTATATTATTATTTAGTGAAAAATAAATTTGATTTAATGATAATGTACCATCTGGGTTTTTGGGATTTATTTTCATATTAAAAGTCTTATTATTATTTTCATTATTATCATCCTCATTAATATCTTTTTTACAATTGTCAAAATTTAATTTATTTGGTGTTTTATCATTTGTAGATAATTGACTTCCTATTTCTTTTCTATTTCTACTTGTTATATGATTCATATTTTTGATTAAATTCTTAAAGGAAATTATACTTGATTCTTCAAGATAAAATTCAATTTTATCATCATTTGACATAATTACTTTTTTTTTTTATATAATATTAAAAAGAATTAAAAATGAATTAATTGAGAATATTTAAAAAACAATATATAACTGATTTTAATTATTATTAATATAATAAATTATTTTTTTTTGAAAAAAAATATGTATAGTAAAACTCAATTAAATACATATAGAACATTATCTCCAAGACTTTTAAAAAAAAAAGAAATAAAACTTAATGATTTAAATAAAGGAATGAATAATATAAAAAATTCTAATACTAATAAAACAAAAATTTTTTATAATCACAATTCTTATTATAAAAGTCCCAATACTAGTTTTATTAATACAAATTTTACTACAATAGTAAAACAACTTCCAAATAAATTATATTTATCAAGAAATTCAAACAAAACTTTTAAATCAAAAGAAATAATTTTATGCAATTTAACCAATTTAACAAACAATTACTCAAAATCATTAGAAAATTTTAAATCTAATAATAATAATGACTTAATCATAAAAAATATAAATCATAATTTTAAATCTTATCATAAGAAAAAAAATTTATCAAATGATTTCAATAAAAGAGTATTTTCAGGAGATAATTTATTTCCAAAAGGGAAAACTTTTTCATCAAATAATATAAATAATACTCAAAAAATATATAATGAAATGTTTAATCCAGCAAGAATTATTTTAAATAAAATTTATGAAAAAAAATTAGTATCTGAAAATTTATATTCTGTATTATCTAAAAAGCAATTAGAATATAAAAATAAAATTTCTAATCCAGAAGAAGATGAATTTGATAAAGAATTACAAATAAAAAAACAGTTTTTTAATAGTCCTTCAAATTCTATGAGTTATATTTTAAATAAATCAAAAGAAAATGATATTCCTATTGTTTTTCCTAATTTTGTTTCTTTTTGTAAAAGTTATAATTCTGAATCTGAAAAAGATAGATATGAAAAAAATACAAGTTTATTAATTAAATTGCAATATTTCTTAAATAATTATTGGCATAAAAGAAATGAAATATCAAAAGATTTTTTTAATCAAAATAATATTTTTGATGAGAAATATTATAATAATCAAAATTTTGAAAATTTTTCTAATTTCATTAAACATAATTTTAATAATATAGATTGTAAAAAAACAATTAAAGAAATAATTGATGAAGGAATAAAATTTGAATATAAAGAAAATGAAGAAAATAAAATAGAAAATAAATTAAAACAATTAAAAGAAAAAGAAATCAAAGAAAAATATGAATACAGAAATTCAATGCATTATGAAAAAGATAAAAAAGTAATTGAAAATTTTAGAAAGCATTTAGATAAAATATATA
>JAEEGL016523267.1_pt1 | contig 11282 bp, 10 predicted proteins | sample 9134231 | NCBI WGS metagenome assembly JAEEGL01 (sample SAMN16246548, study PRJNA631951) | gut metagenome | biome: gut microbiome; feature: rumen; material: fiber-attached | host: Bos | place: Iran: Karaj | collected 2018-10
GATTAAAGAAGGAAACATCATGGGTATTGGCGATGACGGTATTCTAGCTGTAGGTGAAGATCTAGAGGCTACAACTATCGACTCAATCGCTGCTATGGTGGATGAAGATTCAGGAATGATTAGCGTTTACTACGGCGACGAAATTTCTGAAGAAGATGCAAATAAATTAGCAGAAAAATTACAAGAAAAATTCCCAGATGTTGAAGTTGAGTGCTATATGGGTGGTCAGCCTGTATACTATTACATCACATCTGTTGAATAGGAGTACCTAATGGCAGACGTATTTGTAGAACAAATTATAAAGAAGAACTTATCACTAGGAGGATTGGCAATCAGAATTGGTGCCATCTTCCTTGTGCTTATTGGAATTCTTTTGTTTCCAATTATTAAATTGATTCTAACAATTACTGTCACATGTCTATTTATTTACTTGGCATATCTCGCTTTTGTTTACACAAGTGTTGAGTGGGAGTACTCATTAGTTAATGGCGAGTTAACAATCGATAAAATTCTTGGCAAAAGAAAAAGAAAACCAGGTGAAACTTATGACATCAGAAAGGCAACTTTGATTGCGCCTACATACAGCGATGAAGTTCAGACAAAGTCAGAGTTTCTAACAAAGATTGATTACACTGCCACAAACAATAAAGAAAACCACTATTCTATAATCATTGACGATGTAGATGGTGTTAAGGGAGCGCTCATGATTACATTTGAGCCAGATGAAAAAATGCTGGACGCGATGTACAATGTGCGCCCTAATATTTTTATAAAGAAATAGGAGGGAAGTTGTTATGAGCAAGATTATTGGCGACGCAATTACATTTGACGATGTCTTATTGGTACCTCAGTATTCAGAGGTCACACCTAATATGGTAGATCTTTCTACTAATTTGACTAAGACAATCAAACTTAATGTTCCTGTAATGAGTGCAGGAATGGATACTGTTACTGAGAGTGGAATGGCTATAGCTATGGCCAGACAGGGTGGTATCGGTATCATTCATAAAAATATGACTATTGAACAACAGGCTAACGAGGTGGATATTGTTAAGCGTTCAGAGAATGGTGTTATTACAGATCCATTTTCATTGTCACCAGACCATACATTGGCTGACGCCGACGAATTAATGGGTAAATACAAAATCTCTGGTGTGCCTATTGTTGTTGGAAAGAAGTTAGTAGGTATTATCACAAACCGTGATTTGAAGTTTGAAACTGATTTTTCAAAACCTATTAAAGAGTCAATGACTTCTGAAAACTTAATCACAGCCAAAGAAGGCGTGACATTAGATGAAGCAAAATCAATTCTTGCTAAATCAAAGAAAGAAAAACTTCCTATAGTAGATGATGATTACAACCTTAAAGGTTTGATCACAATAAAAGATATTGAAAAGCAGATTAAATATCCTTTGAGTGCAAAGGACGAGCAGGGAAGACTTCTCTGTGGTGCTGCAGTTGGTATTACAAACAATGTATTAGAAAGAGTTAAAGCATTAGTTGATGCAGCTGTGGATGTAATCGTAATCGATTCAGCTCACGGTCATTCAGCAAATATTGTTAAGACTCTTAAAGAAGTAAAAGCAGAGTTCCCAGATCTCCAAGTTATAGCTGGTAACGTGGCAACAGGTGAGGCTACAAAAGACTTGATTCAGGCTGGAGCAGATGCTGTTAAAGTAGGTATTGGACCTGGTTCAATTTGTACAACACGTGTTGTAGCAGGTATTGGTGTTCCTCAAGTTAGCGCCATTATTGATTGTTACAATACTGCTAAGAAGTATGGTGTGCCAATTATCGCCGACGGTGGAATTAAATTCTCTGGTGATATTGTTAAAGCCATTGCCGCAGGCGGAAGCGTTTGTATGATGGGCTCAATGCTTGCAGGTTGTGATGAGGCTCCTGGAGCTTTCGAAATCTTCCAGGGAAGAAAGTACAAAGTTTACCGTGGAATGGGTTCAATCGCAGCTATGGAAAATGGAAGTAAAGATAGATACTTCCAGAACGACGCAAAGAAATTAGTTCCTGAAGGTGTGGAAGGTCGTGTGGCCTACAAAGGAACTGTTGAAGATACAGTATTCCAGTTGATGGGCGGTCTTCGTTCAGGAATGGGATATTGCGGAGCTAAAGATATCGAGACACTTAAGGAGACAGGTAAGTTCGTTAAGATTTCAGCGGCTTCACTAAAAGAGAGTCATCCTCATGATATTCATATCACTAAGGAAGCTCCAAACTATACTACAGAGAGTTAAGAGGTAAAAAGATGAAGAAAGTAATATCATTATGTTTGACAGTAGCACTGGCAGTATCAATGTTTGCTGGATGTAGCTGTGGAAGAGACAGTGAAATTGATAAGGAAGCTGGTTACAAAGTTGATAAGTATATCAAGCTTGGCAAATATAAAGGCTTTGATTATGATATCGATCAGAAAAAGTTTGATGAACTATTAGAAGAAAAAACATATGAAGCAGAAGATGTTTCAAGACCTGCAAAGAAAGGTGATGAAATTGAATTTTCATATACTGGTTATGTAGCTGGTAAAGAAATATCTGACCTTACTCAGAATAATATAGCTGCTGAAACTGATCAGAAGGACAATGCAGTTTATAAGAAGATGACTGATGCTTTGATTGGCAAGCAGAAGGGCGACACAGCAAACGTTAAACTATCAGGCGCTGATGCAAGCAAAATTTCAAAGAGCAATAAAAAGTATTCTCAGGATGTAACTTTCAAACTAAAAGTTAAACAGGTTAGTGCTGTTAAACATGCAAAGGTTACAGATGAGTGGGTTAAGGAAGAATCAAATGAAGATGATGCTAAGAATACTAAAGAGTTCTTCGCAGTAATTGAAGATGAACTAGAAACAAATGCTGCAGCTGATCTATGGCAGAAGGCTATTGATAATGCGAAGATGACAAGTTGGCCACCAAAGCTATATGATAAGGTTAAGAAAGAAGAAGAACAGGATGCTGCATATGCTGCTGATGAGTGGGATATGTCAGTGCAAGAGTATTACGATATGAGAGGTGATACTAAGGAGTCTTTGGAGAAGGAATATCTTAACCAAGTTAAATCAACTTTAGTGATGTGGGCAATCGTAAAAGAAGAAGACATCAAGGTTACTAAGAAAGAAATCGAAGATAGATATAAAGAAATGCTAGAAGTTGATTTAGCAGATGACGATGATTACAAGACAATAGCTGATGTTAAGAAAGACTATCCTGAAAGTGAAATTAAAGAAGCTGTTTATCTAAACAAAGCTCAGCAATTTGTTTGTGATAATTCAACTATAAAGAAATCATACGAAGTGCATAACAACAAGTAATACCTTAAATTTAAGCAAAGGGGGTATGGTGGAATGATTAAGAAAAGATTGATGTGTGTGGTAGTTAGTTTTATTCTGATTATTCTTATGCTTCCGGTATGTGGTAATGTGGATGTTCACGCTTCTAGACTGAAGCTAAACTATTCATATTACAAAATGACAGGTGGACACACTGTCAGACTCAAAACACGCTCCGGTGTCAAAGCAAAATGGAAAAGCACTAATAAAAAAGTTGCCACAGTTTCTAAGAACGGTAAAGTTACCGGAAAGAAAAAGGGCAAGTGTTATATTATTGCGACTAAGGGCGGTCGAGTTGGCAAGTGTAAAATAACTGTCACAAGAAATATTTACGTTAAGAACAAGAAGTTTAAAAAGACTTCTCTAGATGTTTTGAGCGTAAAACTTGATGTGAACAACATTCAATATGACGAGTACGGCGTAAGTTATATTATAAAGAAGAAAAGTACATTTCCTTTGTCTTTGAAGAACACGAAGAAAAAAGCGAAATGGAAAACTAAAAATAAAAAGATTGCGACTATATCTAAGAAAGGCGTTGTCTCAGCCGTATCTAAAGGCGAGACATACGTTTATGCAAAAGTCGGCAAAAAGAAATACAAATGTAAAGTAGTAGTTACTGATTTGAAAAATCCTAACAAGATTGAGAATCAAAAAGATGCTTATGAAATGTTAAGACGAATCAATGATCTACGAATCAAACATAAAGTAAAACCATTAAAGATTTTAAATCGTTTAATGAGAGCATCCACACAGAGAGCTAAGGAACTTAAACCGGCCAAGATAGAAGTGGATGGACTAGGAATCAAGCTTGACAAGAACTTCTCGCATATGAGACCAGATGGCAGATCGTTCAGTACGGTAATTCCGGAATTCAATTTGCCAGCAGCTAGTCGAGTTGGTGAGAATATCAGTTTCGTAACAGATACTGTTACACAGAGAGAAGAGTTTATGAACACATGTTTCAAAGCTTTCCTCGATTCAAAAGAACATAAAGAAAATATGTTGAACAACGACTACAACTACATTGGAATTGGTCACGATGATAGTATTCATTTCATCAACTACCATACTCATCCATGTATTGCAGTTTTCTGGGATCAACTATTTTACTCTAAATATTAAGGAGACATTATGAAAATCACATTAAAAGATGGATCAGCAAAAGAATATGCAGAGGCTATGTCGGTTAAAGATATAGCTTTTGATATTGCGCAAGGTTTGGGCAGAGCTGCCTGCGCTGGTGAAGTGGACGGCGAAGTGGTAGACCTAAGAACTACTATAGATAAGGATTGTAAATTAAATATCTTGACCTTTGCCGACGACGAAGGCAAAAAAGCTTACAGACATACCGCAAGTCACATCTTAGCAGAGGCTGTTAAGCGTCTTTGGCCTGAAACAAAGTTGGCGATTGGACCAGCTACTGATACCGGATTTTATTATGATTTTGAACACGAGCCATTTACTCGTGAAGATTTAGATGCTATAGAAGCAGAGATGAAGAAGATTATTAAAGAGGGAGCAGAGATTAAGAGATTTACTTTGCCTCGCGAAGATGCCATCAAATATATGGCAGACAGAAAAGAGGATTACAAAGTAGAATTAATCCAAGACTTGCCTGAGGATTCAACAATCTCATTCTATAGTCAGGGAGAGAAGTTTGTGGACCTTTGTGCTGGACCTCATCTTATGAGCACAAAGCAAGTTAAAGCATTTAAACTAATCTCATCATCTATGGCTTACTGGAGAGGCGACGAGAACAAAGCTAGACTACAAAGAATTTATGGTACAGCTTTTGATGATAAAAAAGAATTGGCAGCTTATCTTGAGTCACTAGAAGAAGCAAAGAAGAGAGACCATAATAGACTTGGTCGTGAGATGGGTCTATTTACAACAGTTGATGTTATTGGTCAGGGACTTCCTTTGTTCACTCCTAAGGGCACAAAGATGATTATGAAACTTCAACGCTGGATTGAAGATTTGGAGGATAACGAGTGGGGCTATGAGCGTACACGCACACCTCTAATGGCGAAGAATGACTTGTTCAAGATTTCAGGTCACTGGGATCACTACAAAGAGTCAATGTTTGTTTTGGGCGATGAAGAGAGGGACGACGAAGTATTAACACTCCGTCCAATGACATGTCCATTCCAATACTATATTTATAAGAATGAACAAAGATCTTACAGAGATCTTCCTATTAGATATTCAGAGACATCTACACTTTTCAGAAATGAAGATTCTGGAGAGATGCATGGTTTGACTCGTGTTCGTCAGTTTACAATTACTGAGGCTCACTTAATGATTAGACCTGATCAGGTTAAGCAGGAGTTAACAAACTGTTTCAACCTTGCTAAGTACATCTTCAGAGTACTAGGCGTGGAAGACGAAGTGAGATACAGATTGTCAAAGTGGGATCCAAACAACAAAGAGAAGTATTTGGGTGATGAGGATTACTGGGATGAGTCACAGAGCGTTCTTCGTCAGTTACTAATCGACAACAATGTTGAGTTCACAGAGGAAGACGGAGAGGCAGCATTCTACGGTCCTAAGATCGATATCCAGGCAGACAATGTATATGGAAAAGAAGATACGATGGTAACTATCCAGCTTGATAATGCGATTGCAGAAAAGATGGATATGTATTATATAGATGAGAATGGTGATAAGCAAAGACCATACATCATACACAGAACATCAATGGGATGTTATGAGAGAACTTTGGCGTGGTTGATTGAGCACTATGCTGGCAAGTTCCCAACATGGCTTTGCCCAGAGCAAGTTAGAGTACTTCCTATTTCAGACAAGTACGAAGACTATGCAAACGATGTTGCAGATAAACTAAAGAAGGCTGGCGTGGACGTTACAGTTGATAACAGATCTGAAAAGATTGGTTATAAGATAAGAGAAGCTAGGTTAGAGAGACTTCCTTATATGCTAGTTGTTGGTGAGCAGGAGCAGACTGATGGTACAGTTTCAGTTAGAAGCCGTTTCGCTGGTGACGAAGGAGTTAAACCTTTAGTTGAGTTTATCAATCAAATTACTAAGGAAATCGAGTCAAAAGAAATAAGGGAAGAATTGCCTGAAGAAGAGAGAAATCAAGGTCAAAAATAGTCCCAAATTCATTTGACAAACCGTAGTAATAATGGTATATTACTACACGTTGTAAAAAGAAAGCAGAGTATCCACTCTCACCCAGACACGAGGAGTGATTCGAGGTTCATACTTTTTAAAACTCTTGTTAGAGTTTTTGAATTGTTATTTATGTGGATAATCTCTGTGATTATCCACTTTTTTATTGAGTTAAAAAAGGAAAATTAATGGAGGTGCATTACAATTAATAAAGTACAGATTAACGAACAAATCAGAGATGACGAAGTTCGCGTGATTGGCGCAGACGGAGAGCAGATCGGTGTTATGTCAGCACAGGAAGCTCAGCAGATGGCTTATGATGAAGATCTTGATTTGATTAAGATTTCGCCAAAAGCTAATCCACCAGTGTGTAAAATCATGGATTACGGAAAGTTCAAATATGAACAGCAGAAGAAAGAAAAAGAAGCCAAGAAGAAACAGCACGTTGTTGAGACTAAAGAGATTAGACTTTCACCAAACGTTGAGATTCACGATATGAAAACTAAGGCTAACAATGCTAGAAAGTTTTTAGAGAAGGGTGACAAAGTAAAAGTTACTCTTAGATTTAGAGGTCGTGAGATGGCTCATATTAGTAGTAATGCGACTGTTCTTGATGATTTCGCAGAGTTGTTAGAAGATGTTGCAGAAATCACTAAGAAACCAAAACTTGAAGGTAGAAACATGACAATGTTTTTAGAGAAGAAGCGCTAAGACGCGGAATATTAGGAGGAGAGAATTATGCCAAAGGTAAAAACAAACAGAGCAGCTGCCAAGAGATTTAAAAAGACAGGCACTGGCAAACTAAAGAGAAACAAAGCTTATAAGTCACATATTTTGACTAAGAAGTCAGCTAAGAGAAAACGTAACCTAAGAAAGGCTACAACAGCTGATAAGACAAACGAGAAAAATATGAAGAAGATATTACCATATCTATAATCTAAGGTTAGGAGGAAATCAAAATGGCAAGAGTTAAAGGCGGATTAAACGCTAAGAAAAAACATAAAAGAGTATTGAAACTGGCTAAGGGTTATAGAGGAGCCAGAAGTAAACAGTATAGAGTTGCTAAGCAGTCAGTAATGAGAGCTTTAGCTACATCATACGCAGGAAGAAAAGAAAGAAAACGTCAGTTCAGACAGTTATGGATTGCAAGAATCAATGCTGCATCAAGAATTAACGGACTATCATACAGCAAGTTCATGTATGGACTAAAGCAGGCTGATATTGATATCAACAGAAAGATGCTAGCAGATATGGCTGTAAATGATGCTGATGGATTTGCTAAACTTGTAGAAGTTGCAAAGGAAAACATTCAGTAATTTTTAAGGACACAAAAATGTATTTTTGTGTCCTTTTTATTTCACAAAATAGACATATTTTTGAATAAAATAGAATATAGTGTGAAATAATAAAAATGAGACGGAGGAAAGAAAATGAGCGTAATACAGATTGAAAATCTAGTTAAAAAGTATGGCGCTAACTTAGCAGTAGATGGACTTAACCTCGATATCGAGGGAGGCAAAGTCTACGGTTTTCTTGGACCTAACGGTGCAGGTAAATCAACTACTATGAATGTAATTACAGGTTACATTGGCGCAACAAGCGGAACTGTTAAAGTAAATGGTTTCGATATCTTAAAGGACAGCAAGAAAGCTAAAGCTTCGGTCGGATATTTGCCTGAGCAACCACCTCTATACAATGAGATGACTGTTAAGGAGTACTTGAAGTTTGTAGCTGAGCTAAAAGGCATTCCTAAAAAAGAGAGACAGGATGCTATTAATGCTGCAGTTGAAAAGACTGGCATTACTGAAGTATACGAAAGACTAATCAGAAATCTTTCTAAAGGTTATAAGCAAAGAGTTGGTATTGCTCAAGCTATTATCGGTATGCCTGAAATAATCATTTTGGATGAGCCTACAGTTGGCCTTGACCCAAAGCAGATTGTTGAGATTAGAGATCTAATTAAAACATTGGGTGAAGATCATACAGTAATATTGAGTTCACACCTTTTACCAGAAGTTAGTGAAGTGTGTGATTACATTTATGTGATTTCACAGGGTAAACTTGTGGCTGAGGGTACTGAGTCTGAACTTTCACAGAACATTGCAAAAGAGAACATCCTAGAAGTTACTATCCAAGGCGACAAGGCAGTGGTAGAGACACTAGTTGATGATATGGTTTCTGTAAAAGACTTCAGCGTGGACGAGACCGACGAAGGAGTCGTTCTTACAGTTAGAACTGAAGAAGACACAGATATTCGTTCAGGACTATTTGCTATTTGTGCTTCAAAGGGACTTCCAATTGTTGGGATGAATTATCAGCAAAGTTCTTTGGAGGATGTATTCCTTGAGATTACAGAGGACTACAAAGCCCCTGAGAAAAAATCAAAGAAAAAAGATAATGAAGATATTGACGCTGTCGAAGAGACAGAAGTTGAAGATACAGTAGAAGAGACAGAAGACTTTGACGAGGAGGTGAGTGAAGATGATAGCGATTTATAAGAGAGAATTAAAATCATATTTTTCATCAGTAATTGGTTGCATCTTTATTGCAGCAACATTACTCATTTCCGGAATATTCTTTGTACTTTATAACATGATGCAAGGATATCCAAACATGGAGCCACCAATTTTCTATGGCGCAATGGGACTAGCGCTTTTAGTTCCTGTGCTAACAATGAAAGTTATGGCTGATGAGAGACGTCAAAAGACAGATCAGTTAATTTTGACATCTCCAGTTTCATTGTTCAAAGTAGTGATGGGCAAATACCTAGCATTACTTACAATTTTTGCAATTCCAGTAATAATCATATGTGCATACCCATTGATTCTTTCAATGTTTGGTACAGTTTCATTCAAACTAGCATATGTGACAATATTAGGATTCTTCCTATATGGAGCAGCATTGATTGCAATTGGTGTGTTTATCTCATCAATCACAGAGATGCAAATCATCGCAGCAATTATCGGTATTGTGGTAATGTTCCTTGGATTCTTTATGGGAACAATCACTGGAATGATTTCTCAAGACGGAAATCTACTTACAGATATATTGAACGCGTTCTACACAATGGGACCTCTAAACGACATCATGGCAGGACAGATTACATTGGCTAACATTGTTTATTATGTATCGATTATTGTTTTATTCTTGTTCCTAACATGTCAGTCAGTTCAGAAGCGTAGATGGTCTGCGTCAAAGGCTACTATCGGAACAAGTGTATTTAGTACAGTTACAATCGCAGTAGTATTAGTTTTAGTTGTATTTGTTAACTTGCTTGCTACTGTAGTTACAAAAAATGTACCAGCAGCTACAGTTGATACAACATCTGAAAAGGTTTACTCAATCTCAGATAAAACTGTTAAGATGCTTAAAAAGCTCGACAAAGACATAGATGTTTATGTTATGTCTTCGAAGGGCGCGATGAAGAAAGATGTTTATAAAGACTACATCTTGAAAACACTTGATAGATTTGAAACAAACTCAAGTCACATCAAAGTTGAGTACAAGGATACTAAACAAAATCCTAACTTCTATAAAGAATATACAGATCAAAGCCCAACAGAGGGAAGTTTGATTGTTGTTAACAAGAACAATAAAAAGTCAAAAGTTATTGACTATAATGATATGTTTGAGATGGATCAGATGTCAGCTATGTATGGACAGCAGTCTCAACCTACAGCTTTCGATGCTGAGGGACAGCTTGATGGAGCAATTACATATGTTCAGTCTGATGAGCTATACACTGTTTACCAAGTAGAAGGACACAAAGAGACAGCTGATGAAAAGTCACTTGGTACAATCGAAAATATGACAGATGTCATTAAAAAGCATAATGGTGAAATCAAAACTATCAACCTAAACACAAAGAAAGCTCAAGAAGAATTAAACACAGATAAGTGTGCAGTTCTCTTGATTATGGGACCTCAGAAAGATTACACAAAGACTGAGGCCAATATGGTTAAAAAGTATTTGGAAGAAGGCGGAAAAGTTGTGATTGGATTAGAAGCAGCTAATTCGTTCCAAGTTAAGAAGCCAAACTTCTATTCAATTCTAGAGGCATACAACATTAAAGTTCAAAGTGGAATTATTGCTGAGAATGATGAGAATTGTTATATGCCAATGCAGATGGATGGCTCAGGTGGACCATTGTTCGCAATTGCAAAGGGAACAGAAGGCTTTGCCACGGACCTTTCAGGAGAAATGCTTTCACCATACAGTATTGGTTTGACAAAGAAAGACAAGAACAACGAAGAAATCACCATAACAGAACTTGCAAAATCATCTAGTAAATCAGTTCTGAAGACAGACCCTAACCATGCTAAGAAGAGTACTAAGGAAAAGGGAGATGTAGCAGGACCATTTGATCTTGTTCTTTCTGTTGAGAAAAATGTAGCAGCTACAGAGGCTTCATCTGTAGGCACTGATAAGGCTGATAGCAAGCAAGCTGAGATGCTAGTTTATTCATCAGTATACTCATTATCAGACAGTATTGATTCAATCGCTTCAAATGCAAATACAGAAGTATTAAGTAATGCATTAGATGAGTACATTGATACAGACGTTGAAACAGTAACAGTAGCTAAGAAGAGTTTACAAGTTTCTCCATTAACAGTTTCAGTTAAGGCGATGAGAATTTGCTTAATCATCTTCGTGATTGTACTTCCAGTTGGCTTCCTTGCATTTGGAATTATCAGATGGGCTATAAGGAGAAAGAAATAATGAAGAAGAGTCAAGTTATTACATTAATAGTTCTAGTGGTAGTTCTTGGACTTTGCGTCGCTGGTTACTTTGTCGGCAAACAATACTTTGCAGA
>JAEEGL017291917.1_pt1 | contig 11282 bp, 8 predicted proteins | sample 9134231 | NCBI WGS metagenome assembly JAEEGL01 (sample SAMN16246548, study PRJNA631951) | gut metagenome | biome: gut microbiome; feature: rumen; material: fiber-attached | host: Bos | place: Iran: Karaj | collected 2018-10
ATTACAGGGTGATATACGGGAAAGATACCATTGAAGATACCCTTCTTGGTCTTAAGTTTGGTATTTCACCCCTGTCCTTCTATCAGGTTAATCCCGAACAGACCCGGAAGCTCTATGAACAGGCCATAGCATACGCCGATCTCAGGGAAAATGAGGAAGTATGGGATATCTGCTGCGGAATAGGTACGATAACCCTGGCCATGGCCCAAAAGGCCAAAAGAGTCCACGGAATTGAGATCGTACCTCAGGCAATAGAAGATGCTAAGGAAAACGCCCGAAGGAACGGGATAGATAACGCTGAATTTATCTGCGCGGCCGCTGAAGATTATCTTCCGGCACATGCAGAAACGATACATGCCGAAGTGATCGTTATGGATCCCCCCAGAAAAGGAATGGATGTAAGGACTCTAGATGCGGTTCTTACAGTGTCCCCTTTGAGGATCGTATATGTCAGCTGTGACAGCGCTACGCTTTCAAGAGACTTAAAATACCTTTGTGAGCATGGTTATGCACTTAAAAAGATCCGCCCGGTTGATCTTTTTCCACAGACGATCCATTGTGAAGTCATCGCACTTTTGACCCCTAACCCCGTCCCCAAAGGTCCAAACCAGGAGGAAAAAGAATGACAGGATATATGTCAATGATGCGTGAACTGATCGGACACCGGACGATCATACAGTGCGCTGCGAGCATAATATGTGTTGATGATAGGGGACGCATCCTCATGGGCCGGCGGTCCGATAATCATATGTGGGGATATTCAGGCGGTTCTGTTGAGATAGATGAGTATGTTGAGGATTGTGCAAAACGGGAGTTGTATGAAGAAATGGGGCTTGTGGCCGATGAAATGGAGCTCTTCTTTATCAATTCCGGACCTGAAACTCACTATATCTATCCTAACGGGGATGAGGTATCCAACGTCGAGATCATCTATATCTGCAGGAAATGGCATGGAGATATAAAAATGCAGGACGGTGAGATGGAAGAGATCAGATTCTTTTCAACTGACGAGATCGATCTGTCGGTCATTTCCCCTCCGATCCGTCCGGTCATCCGGCAGTATCTTAAACAGAAGGAAAATGCAGGAAACTGAGAAGACATATAATTATGCTATAATGAGCTATACACTCATAAATAAGGAGTAAACAGAAGTAACATGAGCAGAAATAACAGGATAGAACTGTTTGTACCGGGAAGGCTTTGTCTTTTCGGAGAACACAGTGACTGGGCCGGCACAAATAAGGCAATGAACGCGGACATAGTTCCCGGATGTGCCATAGTTACCGGAATTGAACAGGGAATATACGGAACGGCAGAAAAAGCAGAGAAATTCATAGTTGAAAGCACTCTGCCGGAATATAGGGGTGAAGTCTTCGAATGTGAAATGGACATGACCGGACTTAAGGAAGCAGCCAGGAGCGGAGGCTTCTTTTCCTATGTGGCCGGAGTCGCCTCGTATATGTGCGAATGGTACCATGTTGGCGGCATCAGGCTCTGTATCACAAAGATGGATCTTCCGATGAAGAGCGGTCTTTCTTCAGCAGCTGCGATATGTGTGATGGTTGCCCGTGCTTTTAGCGTGCTTTATGATCTGCATCTTAATACCATGGGAGTCATGAACATCGCATACTGGGGCGAACAGAGAACGCCTTCAAGATGCGGAAGGCTCGATCAGGCCTGTGCATTCGGCGTAAATCCCGTTTCAATGGTATTTGACGGCAATGAGATCGATGTAACCCGCATCACGGTTAAAAAGCCGCTATATTATGTGTTTGCGGATCTTATGGCAGGAAAGGATACGGTTAAGATCCTCGCCGATCTTAACAGAGCTTATCCTTTTGCCAGAAATGAGCAGGACAGGACATTACATGAAGCTCTCGGCCCGGATAACAAAAAAATAACGGATCTTGCCATACAATACATAACCGAAGGGGAAGTTGAAAAACTCGGACAGCTGATGACGGAAGCCCAGAAGCTTTTTGATAAAAAGGTTGCGCCGATGTCTCCCGAGGAGCTAAAATCTCCGGTTCTCCATGCGACCTTAAATGATGAAAGGATAAAAATCCTTACATACGGAGGAAAGGGAGTAGGTTCACAGGGTGACGGAACTGTCCAGTTTCTTGCCAAAGATGATAAGACTCAGAAGGAGCTTGTACATTACCTTGAAAATGAAAAGGGAATGACAGCATTTCCTTTGACATTAAAGCCTAAAAAGGCTATACGAAAGGCCATTATTCCCGTAGCGGGGTTTGGAACGCGACTTTATCCCGAAACAAGGGGAGTAAAAAAGGAATTTTGTCCTGTTATCGATAAGGACGGGATGCTCAAACCGGGGATACTTGTCCTTTTAGAGGAGCTGGACAAGGCGGAGATAGAACAGATATGTCTCATCATAAACAGAGAAGAAAAGCAGTATTATGAAGACTTCTTCTTTAAGCCGTTAAGCGCGGAGCACTATGATAAACTCAATGATTCCATGCGAAATTATGAAAAGAAGATAGAAAGGATAGCCCGAAAGCTTACCTTTGTCTATCAGGAGGAACAAAAGGGCTTTGGACATGCCGTATATCAGGCAAAAGATTTTGCTGCAGGTGAGAGCGTATTGCTTCTTTTGGGAGATACGATATACAGTTCAAATTCACAGGTACCGTGTACCGTACAGCTGATAGATGCTTATGAAAAATACGGTCAGGACATGGTAGCGGTTGCGCCGGTTCCGCTTGAAAAGGTCGGAAATTTCGGGATCTTTTCCGGAGTATGGGAGGATAAGGAGGAAACGGTCCTTAAGCTCACCCGTATCGAGGAGAAGCCCCCGGTAACACTGGCAAAAGAATATCTTAAAGTTTCTTCAAGAAAGGATCCGGAGAATTACTTTGGGGCCTTCGGATCCTATGTCATTACGAATGAAGTATTTAACAGACTTGAAGAGGCTGTTAACAGCAACATTGTAAACAGTAAGGGAGAGGTGGAACTTACCGAGGCACTGGCTTATGTTGCAGGAAATAACGGAATGTATGCTTATGTGGTAGACGGACAGTCATATGACCTTGGTAATCCGGAAAGTTACAGACAGGCAGTGACAATGTTCGGAAGGTAACATATACTAAATATTGTATATCTGTCGTTTCAGAGCAATAAATATGGTTGAAAGAAAACCCGTATTGGGATAAAATATATCCTGGTATGGGTTTTTATTATCCAGGGGAGGTAATGATTTGAAGATCGCGATCGCAGGAACAGGATATGTCGGAATGTCATTGGCGGTTCTTTTGTCTTTGCACAATGAGGTTAAGGCTGTCGATCTGGTTCCGGAAAAAGTCGATAAGATAAACAAACGCATTTCCCCTATCCAGGATCCGGAGATAGAGGATTATCTTGCTAATAAAGAGCTTCAGCTTACGGCAACACTTGATGCTGCTTCGGCTTACAAAGATGCGGACTATGTCATTGTAGCCACTCCTACCAACTATGATCCGGACAGGAACTTTTTTGATACCAAAGCCGTTGAGTCCGCAATAGAAAGCGTCCTTGCCGTAAATGACAGGGCCTATATCATCGTTAAATCAACTATTCCCGTAGGCTATACCGCTCATATCAGGGAGAGGTATTCCTGCCCGAGGATCCTTTTTTCACCCGAGTTTTTAAGAGAATCCAGAGCTTTGTATGATAACCTATATCCTTCAAGGATAATCGTAGGGTACGGTGAAGATGAAGCATCCAAAGAGGCGGCAAAGAAATTTGCAGACCTTCTCAATGAAGGCGCGATCAAAGAAGACATCCCGACACTTATCATGGGATCTACCGAAGCCGAAGCAGTCAAACTCTTTGCCAACACATATCTTGCGCTAAGAGTCGGATTCTTCAACGAACTTGATACCTATGCTGAGATGAAGGGACTTGATTCTAAACTCATTATTGAAGGTATAGGATATGATCCGAGAATAGGTAATTTCTATAACAATCCCTCATTTGGATACGGCGGATACTGCCTTCCCAAAGACACCAAGCAGCTTCTGGCCAACTATGCCGATGTTCCGGAAAACATCATCGGAGCCATAGTTGAAGCCAACAGGACCAGAAAGGATTTTATAGCCGACCAGGTTCTTAAAAAAGTCGGGTACTATTCATACAACACCGCTGCTTACGATAAAGCAAAGGAAAAAGAAGTAACGATAGGCGTGTACCGCCTTACCATGAAATCCAATTCGGATAATTTCAGACAGAGCTCTATTCAGGGGATAATCAAGAGAGTTAAGGCTAAAGGGGCAGCCATAGTAATATATGAGCCCACTTTGGAAAACGGAACAACCTTCTTCGGAAGCAGGATAGTAAACGATCTTGAAGAATTCAAAAAGATTTCCGACTGCATCATTGCAAACAGATATGACGAAGCACTTGATGATGTTAAGGATAAGGTTTATACAAGAGATCTGTTTGCAAGAGACTGACAAATAACCAGGAGAGGATCATGGATTTTTCTAACATGTCCAGAATGGACATAAACCGGTTTTATATCAATGAAATGCGACCTGCCTTGAAAAAAAAGGCTGTTTTTTCAGACACCACCGGTAATTACGTAGTTCCGGAAGAACCGAATCCCTATTCCATGGTAAACATCAAACTAAGGGTTGCCGTCAATAATATTGACAGAGCCTATCTTGTTCATGACGGGAACAAGTTTCCGATGTTTAAGGAAAGCTCAGATGAGACCTTTGAATACTACAACTGTGAAGTTGAGGTTGATGACCGTGAGTTCAGGTATTATTTCGAAATATATGCCGGAAGAGTGATCTGTATATACGATACACGGGGCGTTTCAAAGAGACCTTCGGAGGATGCGTTTTTCAGGATCATCCCGGGCTTCAGGACACCCCAATGGGCCAAAGGTGCGGTAATGTATCAGATATATGTTGACAGGTTCTGCAACGGAGATCCGACCAATGACGTACTTACCGACGAGTATGAATACATAGGCGGACATACGGAGCATGTCGATGACTGGGATAAATATCCTGCCACCATGGGAGTCAGGGAATTCTACGGCGGAGATCTTCAGGGCGTTCTTGACAAGATGGACTATCTTTGCGATCTGGGGATAGACGTCATCTATTTCAATCCTTTATTTGTTTCTCCATCAAATCATAAATATGATATTCAGGACTATGATTACATCGATCCGCACTTTGGCAGGATCGTGCATGATGAGGGCGAACTTCTTAAATGGGACCAGCATGAGAACAGGGATGCGACCAGATATATCGACAGGGTTACCAATCCCGTTAACCTTGAAGCATCAAACAAGATGTTTGCAAAGGTGGTCGAAGAAGCACATAAGCGCGGAATAAAGGTTATACTTGATGGAGTTTTCAATCACTGCGGATCATTCAATAAATGGCTTGACCGTGAGAGGATCTATGAAAATGCCGAAGGTTACGCCAAAGGCGCCTATATAGACAGAAACAGTCCGTATCATGATTATTTCCAGTTCCACGATCAGAACAGATTCCCGTATAATCCGACATATGACGGATGGTGGGGACACGATACTCTTCCCAAACTCAATTATGAAAATTCCCAGGACCTGTTCAATTATGTATTGAGGATAGCGGCCAAATGGGTTTCGCCTCCGTATAACGTCGACGGGTGGAGACTTGATGTGGCAGCGGATCTCGGACATTCGCCTGAATATAATCACTATTTCTGGCAGGAATTCCGTCGTGCCGTACATAATGCCAATCCTGATGCGATAGTTCTCGCGGAGCATTACGGTTCTCCGAGAGCGTGGCTCAACGGACGCGAGTGGGATACCGTAATGAATTATGATGCGTTCATGGAACCCGTCACCTGGTTCCTTACGGGAATGCAGAAACATTCCGATGATTTCAGGGCTGATCTTCTTGGTAATGCGGACAGCTTCATAGGTGCTATGAACTATCACATGGCCGATTTTACGAATCCTTCGCTTCAGATGGCCATGAATGAGCTGTCAAACCACGACCATTCAAGATTCCTTACAAGGACCAACCGAAAGGTGGGGAGGACCAATAACCTGGGTCCGGAAGCCGCAAATGAAGGGATCAACAAAGCTGTTATGATGGAAGCTGTAGTGATGCAGTTTACCTGGCCCGGTGCTCCTACGATCTATTATGGTGATGAGGCCGGTGTATGCGGATGGACAGACCCCGATAACAGACGTACCTATCCATGGGGACATGAAGACAAGGAACTCATTGCTTTCCACAAAGCGATGATAAGGATACATAAGGAAAATCCCGAACTTAAATCGGGTTCCTTAAAATATGTGATCAACAATTACAATTTTATCGGATACGGCAGATTCACAAAGGATGAAGTTTCCGTTATAATCGTTAACAATAACGACCATCAGGTAACAGAAGAGATAACGATCTGGCAGCTTGGAATTCCGCGCGAAGCCATGTTAAAGAAGCTCATCATAACGGATGAAAACGGATTCAGGACCGATGACGGAGAACTGCCTGTTTTCGGCGGCAAGATCCAGCTGACGCTTCAGAAAACTTCGGCGGTTGTGCTGAAGTACTCGAGATTATCAGTCGAATCCTTCTTCGATATCTGGGATACAAAAAGACATGCTTAAGGTAGATAATATTTCAAAAAAATACGGTAAGAAGCAGGTTCTGCGTGATATTTCATTTTCCATAGAGCCCGGTCAGCGTGTTGCCATAGTCGGAAGGAACGGCTGCGGCAAAACAACTCTGATGCAGATAATTTCAGGAGCTATGAAACCAAATGGCGGAAGCATCAACTTTTTCGGCAAGGATCCTTTAAAAAAGCATTCTGTTTTCAGGGACTATATAGGATATGTTCCTCAGAACTCCCCTCTTTTGCCGGAACTTACGGTTAAGGATAACTTAAAGCTCTGGGGTGTGGACAAGAGCCGGAATTATGAATATATCCTTGACAGGTTTGATTTAAGGGAAATGATGAAGACCGAAGTAAGGAAGCTCTCGGGAGGAATGAACAAAAGACTTTCGATAGCCTGCGCTATTGCGGCATGGCCTCCTATCCTGCTGCTTGATGAGCCGACTACGGCGCTTGACCTATACTACAAAGAAAGCATTCAGCAGTGGCTGTCGGAGTTTAACAATCTTAACGGAATAGTCCTTTTATCCACTCATGAAGAGGCAGAGATAGTAGCCTGTGACAGATGCTTCTTTATGAAGGACGGCATGTTAAGAGAAATACCTCATGATGAGAACATGATGAAAACAGTCAGGGAATATCTGAATTAGAGGAAACAAAATGAACAATCCCGGAAGTTTTGATACGACAACAGGTCTTGAAATAACCGAAGGATCGGTTATGGCCCCGGATAATACCAAAAAGAATAAAAAGCTGCGAATCGGAATACTGATAGCGGCTTTTATTTTGATATGTGCAGCTGCGGTGTGCTATTTTGTTTTTTTTGCCAACAGTAAAGCAAAGATAATAAGGGCGGTCAAAAATACATTTTCGGAATTTGATAACGGAGCAAACAAACTGCTTTCGGCATTTGATATAGAAGATATCATTGCAAAGAAAGATTTTACCGTGAACCTTGAGCTTAACGGCGGGATCAAAGATACAGACTTTAATCTGAATGCAGACATCATGTTTGACAAGGATATCATGCAGATGGAAGGAGACGTTCTCGTTTCGTATATTCCGAGCATAGAATTTGCCCTTCGCTTTGACAGGGAGAGAGTGAGCCTTCACATACCGATGATCAAGGATTATCTGTTTTTTTACGACTATCACGATAAAAATGACGGATATATAAGTATGCTGACAGACACAAGGGCACTTAATACTGCTCTTGAAGATTCATATGATGTTATGTTCGGGAAGGACATGGTCTCTTCAAAAGAGGGCCGGAAGCTGATAGATGTTTTTATTGATGAACTTAAGGATACCGAGGTTAAAAAATCAGGAAGCGAAGAATTTGAAATAGACGGAAAAGACGTCAAATGCACTGGATATGAGATAATGGTCAGTGATTCATCGATAGAAAAGATCCTTGATGCAGTGGGTGATATGGATGCGCTTAAGGATATGAGGATCGATGATCAGCTCAAAGGTCTCCTTGATGAGGCCGGAGATATCACGGTGCAGGTATATATTTACAAAAACAAGCTTGCTGCTATAATTCTGTCATCGGATCTCCCCGAATTGGATATCTGTTTCGAGGGCGGAGATTACAGATGCCAGAATGTTAGAGCGGTTTTTGAAGGAGAGGAACTGTTCATCATCAAGGGGGATGTTGAGGATAATGTCGAAAAAGCTTCTTTGAGTTTCCTTGATCAGGAGCTTGTTTCATATGAATATGATTTTTCGAAGGGAGACTTAAGTGCAAAGATCCTTGATCTTTACACTTCCGATTCAAAGATAAAAAACGATGGCAAGTCACTTGAGCTGGAACTTGACCTTATGGATATAGAAGATATGTATATAGGAGGAAAGGTCAGGATCAAAAAAGGTTCTTCGATATCTGATCTTTCGGGCAATGAATTTAATGTAGGCTGTGCTTCTCCCGATGAGATAGACGCACTCATCAAAGAGGTATATGAAGTGGCTAACGGCATAATGGGCAAAAACTGATCGCATTATGAGACTTTTCTTTACTTATCTTTTCCTTCAACTGAAAAGATGTGCCAAGGCACTCACAAAGATGCTGCTTATAACAGCTGTATCTCTGGCTGTCGTTGCTCTTCTTGCTGCCGGAATGATGAAGATCTTGTCTGAAAACAAGTCACTGACACTTGCAAAGATAGGTGTTTCCATCCCCGAGGATGAAGCTGTTACGGCATATGTAACATCCTTCATCGAATCGATGGATTCGGTAAAGAGCATCTGCGAATTCGAATATATGGACGAGGAGCGGGCTATAAGGGAGTTTAACGAAGGAAAGCTTCAGGCTGCAGTAGTCATTCCAAGCGGATTCTACCATGATGTCCAAGTTGGATTAAATCCTCCGGCAGTAATATATTTTCCCGAAGATCCCGGACTTGTCGGCAGTATGTTTAAGGAAGTCCTCGTTTCGGGGGTTTCGTACCTTCAGACAGCTGAGGCCGGAGTATATGCGGCTATCGATACCGCTTATACGTATGAAGCGGCTATCAGCATAGCCGATATAGGTCAGCTGCTGGCTCTCGATTATGTAAGTCAGGTCCTTGCAAGGGACAATGTTTTTGAGGAGACATCCGTGTCAGCTCTTGGAGAGATGACACTTCTTTCCTATTATTTTGTAGCGGCTGTGATCATAATAATGGCTTTCAGCGGGATAGCATATTCATTCATGTATGAAAGATCGTCAAGGACTGTGGATGATAAGCTGAGGATAAACGGGATAAACCGCTTTACGGGAGGCATTGCACGTGTGATCGCAATGACACCGTACATTTTCATTACCGGAATGATCGTTTACTTTGCAGGACTTTATGCAGGATACCGTTTTGAGGATGAACTTGTCGAGTATAATTCCAATGTCTGGCTTTTCATGCTGCTTTGTGCATTTCTTTTTGCGATCTATTTCGAGATCGTTTACGATATAGCCGGTCGGGGGAAGACAGGTATATTCGTTTTAGTCATAATAAATATTATAGGAATATGCATTTCCGGATTAGTCATACCTCCGGCATATATGTCGGACCTGACCAATAAGGCAGGAAACCTTATCCCGTTCAAATATCTGGCAAGACTTCTGACCTATGCCTTTTACGGTATTAAAGGAGGTGTATCATGATAAAGATGCGTTTTCTTTACTATCATCTGAAGGCATTTTTAAAACACAGAGAGCCCTGGGTGCTTCTTGGGACTATAGTATTACTGATATTTGTTTTTAAGGATATTAAATTTCCGAGTGTTGACAATACACGCATAGGTGTGGTTACATATGATAGTTACAGGGCAGTTGCCGTTACGGACAGATTAAAAGAAAAAAGCGGCGTTTACGAAGTCACTTTGTACGATGACCCCGAACTCTTAAAGAAAGATGTTCAAAGAGGTGAACTTGAATGCGGATTCATATTTAATGAAGAGTTCGATTCCAAAGCCGACAGGGGGAGACTTAACGGAAGCATCGAGTATGTCTCTTCACCGTACACAACAAAGGGCCTTGTTGCCAAAGAAGCGTTGTTTGCTTCGTTTTTACAGAACTACAGCAATGATATCCTGGAGAGGGAGTACCCCAAAATGTTTGGGAATCAGGATGAATCTCTTAAGGAAGAGATAATGGAATTGCTTAGTGATAGAAATGCCTACTATATCAACAGCAATGATATCTTTGAGGTTGATTTCAGGTGGGAAGGAGACAAATAGATGATACCGGACGGTGTCATTGTATTTGGAAAGGGAGGAAATTATGGAAGAAAACAAGTTTGATCCCATGACCGGTGAGCCGATCGTAAGGGATGCTGCCAATGATGCAGCAAACACAGTAAATTCGGCAGCTGATAATGCTGCAGCCGCTGCTGAAACAGTTAACAGCGGAGTCAACTATGATCCTGTAGCCGACATGTCCGCATATGAAGGCGGTGCTGAACCCGGAAAGAAAAAAGGAGCAGGTAAGCTGATAGCTATCATTGCTGCAGCTGTTGCAGTTGTTGCTGCAATAGTATGCCTTGTGATCTTTGTGATATTACCTAACTTCGGTAAGCCCATGACAAAGATTGAGAAGGCTCTTGTAAAGACATTCTCTACCCTTGATAAGGGTGATAATCTGCTTCTTACGGCGCTTTCACCCAAGGGTCTTCAGAAGACAGATACATTTACAATGTCTTTTGAGGGAAATGTAGAGGATCTGGGAAGTGCAAACATTGATTTTATCAAGACAAAGGATGCTTTACAGTTGAATGCCGGTGCAGACCTTAGCGAAGTGCTGGATGTTCCTTATATTGATGCACAGTTCCTTTATGACAAGGAATCCATAAGCGTTGCTTCATCTCTTCTTAATAATCAGTACATCTACTATTATACGGAAGAACCCGATGAAGACAGCTTCCTTGGTGAATTGTTCGAAGAACTGGAAGAGCAGGGAGTTGATGCGGAAACGATCAACGGTGCCTTAAAGGATTATTACAATACCCTCATGGATTTCGAAAATCTTAACAAGACCAACGAAGAACTCATTGAGGAATGCAAGGATCACTTACGTGATCTTGAAGTCAAGAAGGCAGACAGTGCTGAATTCGAAGTAAACGGTAAAGATGTTAAATGTAAAGGATATACCGTGATCATCACTGAAAAGGATATGAAGAAACTCCTTG
>JAEEGL017296809.1_pt1 | contig 11282 bp, 9 predicted proteins | sample 9134231 | NCBI WGS metagenome assembly JAEEGL01 (sample SAMN16246548, study PRJNA631951) | gut metagenome | biome: gut microbiome; feature: rumen; material: fiber-attached | host: Bos | place: Iran: Karaj | collected 2018-10
GCCCACAAGACGGATATCACCGTAAGACATGTCCAGGCAGGGCGCTGCCCCGCTCCACAGGTCCGGATGAAGGTCACAGGCGTAGCGCAGGAATTCCGTCAGGTCATAGCGGTAATCGAACTGGCAGATCCCGTAAGCCCGTCCCAGGTCCCCGGCGATGGCCGCGCTCATTCCCCGTGCGCCGGAAGTCTCCCCCGCCACAGAAAGCAGGAAGAATTCGACTGGCATGCCGGCGGTCGTACGCCCGCTCAGCTGTGGCTTGGGACTTGTCCCTGCCAGTTCCTGATAGCCGGGGCGCTCCCACAGACTCTTGTAAGGGAGTATGCTTTCCACAGCACGCTGATATGCTTCCCCGGGTCCGCTTTCCTCTGGGGAAATCTCCCGTGGATGTTCGATCTCATACAGCCGGGCAGCTTCCCGCGCCTGCATCTCCCGCTCCTCCTGCTCTTCGACTTCGAGAACGGGCCAGGGTCCCGGTCCCACCGCAGGACCTGCGTACGCGCCGGCCGCGTCCACATGATTGCCGTCAGGCGTATCGGCATCCCTCAGCAGGGTGCCGTCCTCCTGTAAGTAATACCAGGCACCTTCCCCCCGCGTCCAGCCTGCCGCCATCACATCTGCAGCCAGCAACAATACCAGCAGGGCCGAAAACCCCGTCAAAGCCAGAATGTTTCGCCCTGTACAGCGCATCCACTTTCCCTTTTCCCACTTCATAAGAACCTCCAGCCTAGTTTATGACCTTATAGGCCATATATCCTGTTTTGACCGCAAAAGCTGCATACTCCAGTATAAATGCCGCGATCTCTTCGATATCATCGAAGCCGAACTTCGGCACCGCCTTCGTTTCCGCAGATGTATCCGTAACGATCGCCATGAAACTCCCGGGATCCGCTGTCCATCCTTTACTGTTCGCTTTCCTGTTGACACCGATCTGAGGCAGGCCCTCATTCTTAAAACCCTCGACCAGGATCAGATCCGGCCTGACAGATCCGTCGGTTGCCAAACCGTTCTCAGCCATTTCCAGTGCTTCCTGAAGATCCGGTCCGTCCGGTCCGCACAGGATCACGGGATCCGCTCCCGCCTGCCTGAACCGCCAGGTATCTGTCCCTTCCGCATCCGCGAAGCTGCCGTTTTTACTGCAGACTGTTTTTGCTCCATGCGTGCTGTGTTTGATCACGGCCAGGCGGAACGGGCGGCTGCATTTTTCTCTGCCCTTTTGTATCAGGACCGGGGTCAGCTGCTCGATCAGCGTCGTTTTGCCGCTTCCGGACCACCCGGCAAATGCTATGACCGGCACCTGCATTCCTTTTATCCTGTTCCCGCTGTCCTTTTTTCCCTGCTCCACGGTTCCCCGTCCTTTCAAAGATCCATCTGAACGGTACAATTATCAAATATGGATGGATTATATCCCGAATCAATGCCCTGCGCAACTTATATCATTTATAATTCCTTATTCCTGCATATGAGATCTCTATTGATATTATACTGTTTCTATTTTTATTTCTTTATAATTTTTTCTCCTGGTGATATACTTTCCACAGACTTTTCGACAGAAGGTAAATCAAATGAATGATGACTGGGGAACATTTTTTATTATCGGAGGGCTGAGTTTTCTGTTTTGGCCATTTCTGATCCCGATCGTGCTGGTCGGGTTTCTCGCCGGCAGCGCAGTATTTACCATATTTCTCGGCGCGGCAGCGCTGGCGTTGGGCGGACTGGCGCTGGGTGTGCTGCTTGCGATCGCGGCAGGAGCGGGAATCATACTGGTCACCATTGTCTGTTTTATTCTTTCCCTCTTTACAAAAGATGGTCTGGAAGACATCCCCAGGCCTGTAGCTATCATCGGTCTGTTGTTGGCTGCCGTGATCTCCGCCCTGGTCTTCTACTACTTTCCCGTGCACCCGATCCGCACGAATGCGGAGGACGTTTCCTACATTACTGTGACAGACCAGAGTGGCGAGCATGTCATCGAATATGACCAGTACGTTGAGATCTATATGCGCGAGCTGAAAGAGCTGCGTATGCACCGTTCCTTCCGAACGGTAACAGAAGAAGATTTCAAGGATCACTGCGCCAGGCTGGTACTGCATGACAAAGAGGGGGCAGTTCTGGATACCTTCCTGATGCTGGATGATACCTACTTTACTATCCAGCGGGCGAAAATGAGCGAATCTTTCAAAGCCTACACGGTGCTCGGCGAGCTCCATGATTACAACGAATTTATCAAGATCTATGAGGACAACGAGACCCATCGCGAATTCGAGGAAGCATATGATCATTATGAGGAGGCTTTCAAGGAATTTGAAGCCAGTCTCTCAGCGGAAGGAACCCAGCTGCATTTCCGGATACCGGTAGTCGAAGATACGGATGACTTCAGCGTACGCGGTACACTGATCTACTACAAAGAGCCGGAAGAAGGCAAGATCAACAACCGTGCCGTGGATAAGGTCTACGAGGGCATTGACAATTCCTATTGGGTGGAAGGACAGGACTATTATCTGGAACTGGCCGGAAAAGAATACTATGACGTATCTCTCAACTTCGGCTGCGGCGGCGTCGCGAAAGAATACCACGTCCTCAAATACATGCCTGTTGAATTGCACCGCCCAGCGCATCCGAACAAGAAGTAAGATGAAGAAAGCAGCCGGGTAAACTTGGATTCCTATCATCTGTTCTGTTTAAGGGTTTCAGCAATATGCGCTGAAACTCTTTTTTTATTGTTATCTGCGTACAATGCGGAAAGCCTCCGTAAAGAAGTAAAGCAAAATTAATTAAGATTTCCCGTGCTTTTTCTTCACTGCTCTCATTCATCTTCAAAAAACCCAGTAAACTAATAGTTTTTCAGGTCAAAACATAGATGGCATCTGATGACGTGCAAGTCATCATGTGTTATTATATTCAGAAAGGCAAAGCTTTCCGTCGGGAAATGATCCGGCAGACTCTATCGAAAAACCGGTGCGGGTAATAAGATGCATGAACTTGGAATACTAAAGCATATCGGAACGATCGTAGAACAGGTCGCGGATAAGAATCGGATCAAGGCCGTAAAGCACATCACACTTGAAGTAGGCAGCCAGTCCGGGGTCGTTCCGCAATATATGAAGAAGTTATTTCCTGCGGCAGCAGATATGTTTCCCGTGCTGAAAAACACCGAGCTCAAGATCAGCATCGTCTGCGGAAACGGATTGGTCATCAAAGAAATCGGATACTAGAAAAGAGATATGAACGATCAGCAACAGATGAATATCGACAGCGAAGGCCACGTCCTGTACCTTGATCAGGAACTCCTGGACAGAAAGGAAGTAGGTTTTCCGCCTTATAAGAATAAGCCTGACGGTCTGGGGATCTGGAACTGGATCCTGAAAAACCTGCTGTACATGAGTAAGAAAAGGTGGCCGCTCGCTCTCAGGCTCTATCACATTTTTGTGAAGTATTCCGTATGGATGAAAGCAGGCGGATGGAAGGCCAGGCTGTATAAAACAGCGATCAAGCTTTACCCCGATATGGAGCGGCCGACCGGAACGGTCGTCATGCCCCTGAACATCGACGTAACAGAAGCCGGCGAGAAAACGGTCATCCCCCTGGATCTGATCAAAGAATCGTTAAAACGGGTAAGCTACATAGCCGGTATGGACCGGTGTCTTTGCCGTGACGCCAATGACTGTGCGGAATACCCACATGACCTTGGCTGTCTTTTCCTCGGGGAGGCTGCAAAGATCGTCGTCAAACATGAGCTGGGAAGACAGCTCAGCTATGAAGAAGCCTGCGAAAGAGTGGATGAAGCATCAAAAACCGGTCTGATGGGACAGGCGGTGTGGATCGAAGTCGAACAGATGCTCTGGGGCGTTCCGAACGATCTTATGGATCATTTTCTGGAGATCTGCTTTTGCTGTCCCTGCTGCTGCATCACCATGAAGCTCGCGAGAAACGCAACCGCAAAAGAACGCCATCGTTTTCATCCTTCAGGCTGGACAGCTGTTGCCGACACCACAAAGTGTACCGGCTGCGGGGAATGTTTCCGCGGTGAAAATGCCTGTCCGGTGGAAGCAATTTCCCTGGGAGAAGACGGACGGATCCATATCGACCAGGAACACTGCGTGGGCTGCGGTATCTGCAGGTCACGCTGCCGGCATGAGGTGATCAGGATCCGGCAGACCATGCCGATGCGGAAAGACATTCAGGAATATTTCCTTAAGGAGTATGGCCTCGATCTCAGACTGGAAGAGACCGGTCGTTATATCTGACCCCGGGCTCTTCTCATCCGATCCGCAAATTGACAAACCCGGACAATAAAGATATATTCTTGATAAAACAGGTCCCTGCAGAACGCCAGATCGGAGAATGAGAATGATCCAGGATATTTCCCCACATACTTTTGATAATCAATATGATCCTATACAGCCCGCAGACGAGTCCCCTGTGATCATCTGCTATAAGCAAAGGATCCTATGCAAATGTAATGAAGCGTGTGTCTCGCTCCCCACAGCAGGGGAAACAGAAACGATCTGGGGCGTCCGGAAAGAAGACCTGCTTTTCCTGTTTCGTATCGATGAGACGGCATTCTTCCTGTGTGACCGGGATCTCCCTGCCGGCGACGACTGGCACTGGGAGCACCCGCTCGCTGTTCGGGGAAAGGAGCCTTACTGGCTGTCTTTTGCCGCGGCAGTCGGAACACATCTGGCACACTGGTATGAAACCAGCCGCTTCTGCGGCAGGTGCGGACATGCCAATATCCACAGCGAGTCAGCCAGGGCTATGGTCTGTCCGTCCTGCGGAAACATGACCTTCCCCAGGATCAACCCCATCGTGATCGTGGCGGTGCTGGACGGTGACAGGATGCTGGTAGCCCGATACAACAGGAAACATTTCGATCCGCGGAACAGTCAGTACGTCCTGCTGGCAGGCTATGTCGAGATCGGGGAGCGCTACGAAGATACCGTACGGAGAGAGATCCGTGAGGAAACGGGACTGGAGGTCAGGAATATCCGTTATACGGGCAGCCAGCCATGGCCTTTCTCCCAGACAACGATCGCCGGTTTCTATGCCGAGGCAGACAGCCGTCTGCCCCTGAAGATGCAGAAGGAAGAGCTGTCCGAGCTTCTCTGGGTCAGCCGGGAAGATCTTCCGCCCAGAAAGAACCTGACCAGTATGACCGACAACCTGATCGAATGGTTCCGCCATGGACTAGAGTCCTGCTTCCGCTATACAGATGCCCCGAAGGCAGATATCTGAATATCCCGAAGGAAGAAATATATGTACTATATGGAGACCGGGTCCGTTGATCCTGCCTACAATCTGGCTTTCGAGGAGTATGTCCTTACCCGCCGCCCTGAGGGCAACTATCTCATGCTTTGGCAGAATGACCGTACAGTCGTCGTCGGGCGGAACCAGAATACACTGGAAGAGATCAATGAAGACTTCATAAAATCACATTCGATACGGGTCGTGCGGCGCACGACCGGCGGCGGTGCGGTCTACCATGATCTCGGCAATCTGAACTACTCCTTTATCACGGACTTCCGGGACGATGCCGACCGTCCCATCCGTATATTTACGGATGCAGTGGTGCGCGCCCTCAGATGCCTTGGCCTTGATGCCGAAGCTTCCGGCCGCAACGACATTCTCGTCAGTCAGAAAAAAGTCTCCGGTACCGCACAGCGTATTGAAGGAAAGCGTATCCTGTACCACGGAACGCTGCTCTTTGATACAGATCCGGAAACGATCGCCCGGGCGCTCCATGCGGACCCTTCCAAATTCGAATCCAAAAGCACCAAATCTGTGCAAAGCCGTGTCGGCTGCATACGCACAGCGCTGCTCGGCGGTCCTTTCGCCGGCATGGATATCGGCAGTTTCCGTCAGACGATCCGTGAACAGCTTGCCGCATACTGCGGGGAGGAAACTGCCGGCCATCCCGCAGAACCTCTGACTGTCAGTATCTTAAACAAGGAAGAGATCCGGGAGGTAGAACGCCTCAGGGATGAAAAGTACAATACCTGGGACTGGACATATGGCCGCTCTCCCCGTTTTGCCTACCGCAACAGGAAACGTTTTCCGGGCGGGACAATAGAAGCAGGTGTCAACGTTGCCGGCGGTCTTATTACAGAGATCGCGATCCATGGTGATTTCCTGGCTCTTCAGCCGATCGAAGGACTGACACAGTATCTTCTGGGGCTTCCATATGAAAAAAGCACTCTCGAAAAAGCGCTTTCCGACATAAGCTCCGTAACGGATCTTCGTCTTTATCTTGGCCAGATCACAGCGGATGAACTGCTTTCCGTGATGCTGTAAGACACGGCCCTGTTTTTATTACAGTTATGCGAAGAATTCCTCTATTGCATTATCCATGTGATAGTGTTACATTATTACAATATTCTTTATCGCATTAAACCACTGATATATACCGGCTTTCCGTCCGGCACCGCTCATCTTTTCAACGCAGGTGCCTGACAGCGAAAAAGCTATGATAAGGAGGAACCTATGTTACCTGAGAAAACACTTTCCTGGGGCGTGAGCCGAAACTGCATGCGTGAGCTGTCCGCCTACGGTGTCCGCAGGAAACAGGAGATCGGAGCGGATCATGTCTACGACTTTGCACTTGGCAACCCGAGCGTCCTTCCGCCGGCGATCGTCAACCAGTCCATCATCGACATCATCCGCGAGGAGGGAAATACTGTACACGCCTATACGACAGCAGCCGGTATCCCTTCACTTCGCGCAAAGATCGCGGACGACCTCAACGCGCGCTTTGATCTCGGTATCGGGCCGGATCTTCTCTATATCTCGACCGGTGCGGCAGCCGCGCTGACTGCCAGCCTGCACGGTGTGATCATACCCGGCGACGAGGTCATCTGCCTGGCGCCATTCTTTACTGAATACCGTGTCTTTTCCGAATGCGCAGGCGCTCAGGTCGTGGTCGTGCCCCCGGCTGAGGATTTCTCACTCAACCTTGACGGTATCCGTGCCGCCCTTACGGACCGGACCAAAGCTCTGATCATCAACTCTCCGAACAACCCGTCCGGTGCCGTCGTGAGTGCTGAAGAACTGAACCAGCTTGGCGACCTGCTCCGCGAACAGGAGGCAAAGACCGGCAGCACCATCTATCTGATCAGTGATGAGCCCTACCGGGAGATCGTCTACGATGGTTTTGAGTATGCATGTCCGCTCAACTACTACGATGACTCCATCATGTGCTATTCCTTCTCAAAGGCACTCTCCGTCCCGGGCGAGCGTATCGGATACTTCGCCGTCAACCCGAAAATGAATGACGCGGCCAATGTCTACGCTTCCCTCGTCGGTGCGGCAAGAGGTTTGGGTTATGTCAACCCGCCGGCACTTTTCCAGCGGGTCATTGAGCGGAGCCTCGGCAGTTACTCCGATGTGTCTGAGTACAAGACCAACCGCGACATCCTGTGCAACGGCCTCCGGGAGCTCGGCTATGAGTTCGTCGAGCCGCAGGGCGCCTTTTACCTTTTCATGAAAGCATTGGAACCGGATGCCCTTGCCTTCAGCGAGCGCGCGAAGAAATATGAACTGCTGCTTCCTGCCAGCAATGATTTCGGCTGCGAGGGCTATGTCCGCATCTCCTATTGTGTAGCCCGCTCGACGATCGAGAACTCCATGCCCGCCTTCAAGGCACTGATGGAGAGTTACCGCTGATCTTTTTCTGAACATGAAGTCCCCGGTGTGATATGTCACACCGGGGACTTTTATTTCGTTTTGCGTTTCTTTCTTTTCGTATTCCTTATTATTTCGCGTTTCTCTTCTCTTCCATCTTCTTCAGGAAATCATCGCCATAGCCGTAGTGTTCCACGACGTAATCAAGGTCCTTGTCTCCGCGGCCGGAAAGGGTCACCAGCGCGGAACCCGTCACGCCGGTCCTGGCGACGCGGATGGCGTGCGCCAGCGCATGGGAGCTTTCGATCGCAGGGATGATGCCCTCGTGACGGCAAAGCAGGAACAGTGCCTCGATCGCGTCCTCATCACCGATGGTCACATATTTGACGCGGTCCATATCATGCAGCAATGCGTGTTCCGGACCCGCTGCGGGATAATCGAGTCCGCTGGCATTGGAATAGACCGGCGCAGGGTCGCCGTTCTCATCAGCCAGCATGATGCTGTTGAAGCCGTGCATGACGCCCTCCTTACCATAAGTGATCGAAGCTGCATGGTCGCCGAGCTTCGGTCCGCGCCCAAGAGGCTCCACACCGACAAGCTCCACCGGATCCGCCAGGAAAGGTGTAAAAGTACCGATCGAGTTGGAACCGCCGCCGACACACGCCATGACCTGATCCGGCAGGTGTCCTGTCATCTCCACGAACTGGGACCTTGCCTCCTCGCCGACCACATACTGGAAGTCCCTGACCATAAGGGGGAAGGGATGAGGACCGGCAGCAGTACCGATGCAGTAGATCGCATCCTTATACTCTTTCGCGTAAGCCATGAAGGCTGCATCCACTGCTTCCTTCAGGGTCTTTAAACCAAAGCTCACGGGCACGACATTCGCGCCGAGCATCTTCATGCGGGTCACGTTGGGTGCCTGCTTGACGATGTCGACCTCTCCCATGTAGATATCACATTCCAGTCCAAAGTACGCAGCTGCCGTCGCAAGTGCCACTCCGTGCTGTCCGGCACCGGTCTCCGCGATCAGCTTCTTCTTGCCCATGTACTTCGCAAGCAGACCTTCGCCCATGCAGTGGTTCAGCTTATGCGCGCCCGTATGGTTAAGATCCTCACGCTTCAGGTAGATCTGGAATCTGCCGAGCAGGTTGGAAAGGTTCTGACAGTGATAGACCGGTGTCGGCCTGCCCTGAAAGTCCCTTCGTATGCGGCGAAGCTCATTGATAAACTGCGCCGACTGCGCGATGGTATTATATGCCTCCGCATATTCATTGAAAGCTTTGATCAGCTCCGGATCATCCAGATAATTGCCGCCATACTTTCCGAAATACCCGTCAACACTCGGATACTCTTTCAGGTAGTTGTCAAAATCGCGATATTTATTCATCTTGTCATCCTCTCATTGGAATTTGATAAATGCCTTTTTCTGCTGAATTTGTCTTTTGCCGGACCCTCTGTGAACCGTCGTCACATTGGAATGTCATTTTTACGACCAGGCGAAAGTTGCCATGCCGTAGATATAAATGAAAATGATCACTGCCGGAACAAACCAGCGAAAAACCGGCTTCATCCAGGGCTGCACTTTCATGCCCCTGCCTGCATTGGCCTCCTCCACGAAGCTGTCCCATCCCCATCCAAACTTATTGCAGCAGAACAGTGCCAATACCAGGGAACCAAGAGGAAGCACATTGGTCGATACGACGAAATCCCAGAAATCCAGCCATGTACTGCCTTCCGCAAAAGGCTGGAAATGCAGTACACTGAAGCCGAGCGCGGTGGTCAGCCCCAGAAGGAAGATGACAATGCCGCAGATCAGGCTCCCCTTCGGACGGGACCATCCCGTAAGCTCACGGATCATTGCCAGGATATTCTCGCAGACACCCAGGACCGTAGACATTGCTGCAAAGACCATGAAAAGGAAGAAGAGCGTTCCCCAGATCCTGCCGCCTGCCATATTGTTGAAAACACTGGCCATGGTATCGAATAGCAGGCTCGGCCCCGCCGTGACCTCCAGTCCGTAAGAAAAGCATGCCGGGAACATGATCAGGCCTGCCAGCACCGCGACAAAGGTGTCCAAAAGGATGACATTCACTGCCTCACCCATCAGTGCCCGGTCCTTGTCTATATAGCTGCCGAAGATCGCCATGCCGCCCATTCCGACCGATAGGGTAAAGAATGCCTGGTTCATGGCGCCGACGATCACTGATCCGTTGATCTTGGAAAAATCGGGGATCAGATAAAACTTTAATCCCTCTGCCGCTCCCGGAAGCGTCAGGCTATGCCCTGCCAGTGTGATCATAAGTATCAGAAGGGCCACCATCATGATCTTGGTCACGCGCTCCAGCCCGCTCTGAAGATCAAAGCTCAGAATAATGAACGCGGCTGTAACGGTCACCAGCAGGAAGACCACATTGATCCCGGGGCTCGTGATCATCGGCACAAATCCCAGCGATCCAATGGACCCTGTGGCAAAACGGCAGAAATAATAGATGATCCAGCCGGTCACAACGCAGTAGAAAGCCATTAAGGCAATGTTGCCGATCAGGGCGATATATCCCCAGATGCTCCACTTGGAACCGGGCCTCGAAAGCCTGCCGTACATACGGACCGGACTGGTCTGCGCGGCACGCCCTACAGAAAATTCCATCACCAGTGCCGGCAGTCCCAAAAAGATCAGGCAAAGCAGGTAGACCAGCATGAATCCGCCGCCGCCGAACTGCCCGCACATCCATGGGAACTTCCATACATTGCCGCACCCGATCGCACATCCCGCCGACAGCATGATAAAGCCGAGACGGCTGCCGAGGCGTTCTCTCTTTTCCATAACGCAGAGATCCCCCTTTAAAAAAACAGTGACTTCCGATCATCGTAAAGCGTCACTGCCTGCTATTTTAACATACCGGCACCTGATGGGCAATGCTTTTTACACATTCACGTCAACGCGGTAAACTGCTGTCGCTTGACTTTCAGCGGTAGGTACATTAAACTACAGTAACGGTTTATCATCGGGATGTCCGACTGGATGTCATCCCGGATCTCAGGCACTGGAGAAAATGATATGAAATTCTGGAAAATGAACGGCGCAGGCAACGACTTTATCATCCTCAACAACCTCGAAGAGAGATTTCCCACGGAAGCTTTCCCTGAGATCGCCAGAACCCTTTGCGAACGGCATCTTTCCATCGGAGCGGACGGCCTGATGGCAGTCGACCGGCCTTCGGAAGGCGCCGATGCGGATATCCGCATGCTGTTTTATAATTCCGACGGAAGCGCCGGAGAAATGTGCGGCAACGGCGCGCGCTGCATTTGCCGCTATATATATGAAAACGGACTGGCACGCGGCACGGACCGTCAGGTGATCGAGACCACCGCCGGCATCGTGACCGGCGAACGCATCTCTGCGCGTATGTACCGGATCCGCCTCAACGATCCTTCTGTCATCGAGCTCCGCAAGGAACTGGTCCTGTATCCGGAAGATCTTCCGTTTGAAACCGGGACATTACCGGAAAGGATCATCATCCCCTGCTCATATGTCGAACTCGGCTGCCCGGGTCTTCCCCACCTCGCGGTGGAGTACGCCGGAACAGTGGCCAGGCTTTGCCATCAGGCTTCCGGTAGTATTCATCTTCAGGATGCGGACGAAACTCATCTTCGTGAACTGGGCC
>JAEEGL017336953.1_pt1 | contig 11282 bp, 8 predicted proteins | sample 9134231 | NCBI WGS metagenome assembly JAEEGL01 (sample SAMN16246548, study PRJNA631951) | gut metagenome | biome: gut microbiome; feature: rumen; material: fiber-attached | host: Bos | place: Iran: Karaj | collected 2018-10
CCCACGGCGTAGCTCTCCCAGCCGGCGGCCTCCAGGGCCTCCAGCACCGCGGCCACGCAGGGGGGTACGGTCAAGTCTCTCACTTCCTTTCTGGTATTTTACCACAGCGCCCCGCTCCGCTTCAACCTGTCAGTGTTGACGAATCGGCGGAAAGTGAGTATTATTTTCCTGAAAGAGAGGCGATGGACGTGAAAACAACGGTGCGCAGGGTCACGGCCCTTGTGCTGTGCGTGCTGCTGGCGTCCTGCGCCCTGTGCCCGAGCGCGGACGCGGCGGAGACCGGCGACGCAAAGCCGCCGGTCAACTTCATGTCCTACGAGGCGGCTGTGGCCTGCTTCGACTTCGACACGGCTGCCGCCAACTGGTGCAGCAAGTTCGGCCTGGACCCGGTGACAAAGCTGGGCGAGGCCCGGCAGGCCATTTTGGCGGGCACGGACCCGGCGCTGATCATCGGACTGGCCACCTTCGCCCGGGACACGGGCCACGGAGGGGAGAAGCTGGTGGTCACCAACGCCTTCCGCCCCGCCTGCTATCAGGAGGCCCTGGGCCTGCACGACTACAACCGCAACACCGGCCCCTACCGCAAGGCCATGACCTGGAACGGCCGGAACGTGGTGGATTTCTGGTGGAACGCGGAGAACGCCCCCGGCTGGCCGGACCGGTATTCCATCGACCTGCGGGCCTACGACCTGCAGGCGCTGGATCTGGACATTTTTTACCGGGCGGCCCTGCGGCTGTGGGATAACGGCTGGGTGGGCAACTACTATGCCAGACCCGGCTGCAGCTCCCACAACTCCGGCACGGCGGTGGACCTGTCCAACTACTGGATCGCCACCAACTTCGCCACCGTCTACGAGTACAACGGCGTCAAGTACGACATGGCCGATTACGGCATTTACAAGCCCCTGCAGCCCACCGCCTCCTCCGCCGGGGAGGCCTGGCACATCACCAGCGCCCCGGCCATGCTGGGCATGGGGAACTACGATGCGGCCTTCGCCTCGGGCTTCGAGACCGTCTACGGCATGTACTACAATCCCGCCATCCTGGGCTGGAACATGGACGGCGGGTGGAGCCTGTACCTGGGCGCGGGAGTCGCCGTGCTTCAGATCCGGCTGTGCCAGCTGGGCCTGCTGGACGCCAAATACGTGACCGGGTACTACTGCACCCACACCCACGCCGCCATGCGGGAGTTCCAGGCGCAGAACGGCCTGGCGGCGGACGGCATCTGCGGCGGCGGCACGCTGGCCAGACTGATGCCGGAGAAGGAGCCGGTGCAGGACGCCGTTTCGCCGGTGCTGATCCGGGCGGAGATCACCCAGTCCCACACGAAGGGCTTCCGCATCCTGGTGTCCGGCCGGGACGACCAGCGACTCAACGCCTACCGGGTGGACACCCGGCTGGAGGGCCAGGAGGAATGGGTCACCCGATACTACAACGCCACCCTCTCCGGGGAGACGGAGCTGGACGTGGATCTGTGGGCCCAGGGGAACTATGAGGTCCGGGCGGCCGCCTGCGACGCGGCCGGCAACGAGAGCGAGCTCTATTCCCCCGGCACCGTCTACCACGACACCACCGCCCCCGAGCTCCGGTGTTTGACCGTGTCCGACATCGGGGAGGACGGCTTCGTTCTTACCGCGAAAGCCACCGACAACGTGGCCGTGGCAGGGTTCCGGGTGCGGCTCACCTCCGCCATCGGCACTGTCCGGGAGGATTTTTACGACGGCAACGGCTGCGGCGCCTTTGAGATCCGGGGCGTGGGCCCCGGCACCTGGACCCTCGCCGTCACGGCGGTGGACGTCCGGGGCAATGAATCCGGCTACACCTTCGACTGGAAGTATACCCAGGGCGCGGGCCAGCCGGGCGTCACCGTGACCCATTACGGCGGATAAAAACCGGATAAACAGGGAAGGACCCCCGCGGCGCTGCCGCGGGGGTCCTTCGTGCTTATGCCGTACGCCCTCGGCGAAGAGGGACGGCAGGGGGTCAGAGAATGGTGGAGTCCTTGGCGTAGGCCTCCAGATACTGGGCATAGTCGGACAGCACCCGGGTGACGAAAGCCAGGTCCTCGTCGCTGTACTGCGCCATGCGTTCGCTGAGGTATACCTGCTCCATCCGGTGGTAGGCGTTGTGGGTGTCCACCGCGATCCGCCCCCGCTCGGTGAGCTCGCATTTGAGCTCCTTCATGTTGGCGCCCCGGGTAATGACCAGCAGCCTCTTCTCCTGCAGCTTGCGGGCCAGGGTGGAAATGGCCATTTTGCTGGTCCACATCATCTCGGAAAGCTCCGTCAGGTTGGCGTCGGGGTTGGAATTGATCAGATCCAGCAGGTGGATTTCGTGGGTCTTCAGAGGGGTATCAATGCCATAGTTCCGGGGAACGGCGTCCGCCATCTTCTGTACCCGGGAGAGATGATCGATGATCGCGCGAAAACCGTGTGACTGAGCCATATCCGTCAGATCCCTTTCCTGTATGAATCATACGCTGCTTTACCGTTGTCAGTTTACAACGCCGCCCGGGGAATGTCAATGCGCAAACGGAAGAACGCGGCCAGGAACGCACAAAAATAGTAAATAGCGATACTAATTTACGAATCGTGCGCAACGCGGGCCTGCAGCAAGCCGAGCACCCGGGAATGCCGGTCATTTTTTTGACAAAATCACAAATAATTACATAGAATCACAAAAAACTTGTTGACAAAGTAAAGGATGGTGCTATTATGATTATTGTAAAGATGTTTACATTATTGAGCGACATGCCTTGCGAAAGACTTGATGAACGGGAGATGATGACCAGTGGTGAGATTTACACAGGACACTGTGGATTATAAAACGCTGAAAGAGCGGGCCTACAATCTGCGCTGGGCGGAGGTGCCCGAGGGTGTGATCCCCCTGACGGCGGCGGATTCGGACTTCCCCTGCGCTCCCGAGATCGTGGACGCCATCGTGGAATACAGCAAAAAGGGATATTTCTCCTATACGCCCAAGCTGGGCTTCCCCGAGTTCCGCCGGAGCATTTCCAACGCGCTCAAGCGCCGGAAGGGCGAGGAGATCGATCCCGATCTGATCCTGCCGCTGGACAGCGCGGCCCGGGCCATGTCGGTGATCGCAAAGGCGTTCATCCAGCCCGGCGACGAGGCGGTGGTCTGCGACCCGGTGGACTTCCTTTTCAAGACCACCATGGAGGCCGCCGGCGCCAAGATCGTCCTCTTCCCCACGAAGATCGTGGACGGCCGGATCGACTTCTCCGACCTGGAGAGCTACATCACCCCCAAAACCAAGATGTTCGGTCTGTGCAACCCCCACAATCCCCTGGGCATGTGCTATCCCCGGGAGGATCTGGACCACATCCTCTCCCTGTCCGAGAAGTACGGCTTCTACATCATGAACGACGAGATCTGGAGCGACATCGTCTACTACGACGCGGAGTTCACCAGCATTTACGCTCTGGGCAACGAGAGAAACAGCCGGACCCTTTCCGTGTTCGGGTTTTCCAAGAGCTTCAGCATCGCGGGCCTCCGCTCCGGCTGCGCCTACTGCACCGACCCGGAAAACTTTGAAAAGCTGGTGGAAGCCAGCGAGGTCATGAGCACCGTGGGCGGCATCGCCTCCCTGTCCCAGGTGGCCGGCCAGGCCTGTCTGGACAAGTGCTACTACTGGGTGGACGCGTTCCGGGCCCACATCCAGCAGAACCGGGACTACGCCCTGGAGCGGATCGCCGCCATGCCGGGCATCACCTGCTACAAGCCCCAGGCCACCTTCGTGCTGTTCCCGGACGTGACCGGCACCGGCATGAATTCCGAGGCGCTCACCATCCGGCTGGAGGACGAGTTCAAGGTACGCATCGTCCCCGGCGGGGACAAGTTCTTCGGCCCCGGCTCCGAGGGCCGCGTCCGGATCTGTCTGGCCACCAGCCACGAGATCCTGGAGGAGGGCCTGAACCGTCTGGAAGCGGGCCTGCGGAAGATCTGCAGCGAAAAACAGTAAGAGGAAACGTCCGCGTCGCGGACAAAACATAAGGGAAATCAATTTAATTAAGGAGGAACAACATGAAACACTGGCAGAAAAACGTTAGCCTGCTGCTTTGCCTGGTCCTGGTCCTCGCCATCGCGCTCAGCGCCTGCGGCGGTTCCAGCAGCTCCGGCAGCTCCGCCAGCACCGGCAGCTCCAGCAGCTCCGCCAACTCCGGCAGCTCCGGCAGTTCCGCCGAACCGGCGAAGAAGGACACCCTCACCATCGCGATCCCCGGCAACCCCACCACCATTGATCCCCACGGCAAGAACGACGCCACCTCCATGGCCGTCCGCCGCCAGATCTACGAAGGCCTGACTCTGATCAACCCCAGCATGGAGATCGAGCCCTGCCTGGCCGAGAGCTGGGAAATCAGCGAAGACGGCAGCTCCTACACCTTCCACATCCGCCAGGGCGTCAAGTTCTCCGACGGCAACGAGATGAAGGCCTCCGACGTGGCCTACTCCCTGCAGCGCGCCTATGACGGCAACTACGCCACTGTGTTCATGGCCGCCTTCGATCTGGAGAACAGCAAGGTCATCGACGACTACACCTACGAGCTGGCCCTCAAGTATCCCTCCGGCACCGTGCTGCAGACCCTGGCCTATCCCTCCGTGGGCATCACCGAGGAAGCCGTTGTGACCGGTCTGGCCGACGATCAGATCTCCACCCAGTGCCCCGGCACCGGCCCCTACAAGTTCTCTGCCTGGGCCGACGGCGACAGCGTCACCCTCGTGAAGAATGAAAACTACTGGGGCGAGTGCGCCGGCTGCGACACCATGGTCCTGCGCATCATCCCCGAGACCTCCAGCCGCGTGGTCGAGGTTGAGACCGGCAGCGTCGATATTGCCTACGACGTGTCCATCACCGACATCAACCGCTACGCTGACGATCCCAACGTGAACACCTACCGCACCACCACCACCTTCCTGACCTACATCGGCATGAACTGCACCAAGGCCCCCTTCGACAATCCTCTGGTTCGCCAGGCTGTGGGCCACTGCGTCAACCGGGAAGACTTCGTCGCCATGGTTTGGGGCGGCCAGGGCACTCCCGCCACCAGCATCGTTTCCGACAGTCTGTACGGCTACTCCCCCGACGTGGAGCTGCTCGACTACAACCCCGAGACCTCCAAGGCCCTGCTGGCCGAAGCCGGCTATCCCGACGGCCTGGACACCTACATCTGGGTCCGTGACCAGCAGCTGTTCATGGACGCCGGCGAGGCGCTTGCCAACCAGCTGAGAGCCGGCGGCTTCAACGCCCAGGTCAAGGTCGTTGAGTGGGCCAGCCTCCTGGTGGATCTGGAGAACAAGCAGCTTGATATCTACATCATGAACCTGGGCGTGCCCACCGGCGACGCCGGCGACGGCCTGTTCCGCTACTTCTCTTCCACCAGCCCCTTCTCCAGCAACACCGCTTTCTACTCCAACCCCGAGTTCGACGCTCTCCTGGAGAAAGCCAACCGGGAGACCGATCCTGCCAAGCGCCTTGAGCTCCTCAAGGAGTGCCAGCAGTTCGCCATCAACGACGCCCCCTGGGTGCCGCTGCTGAACAACGAGTCCCTGTTCCTGTCCACCGCCAAGGTCCAGGGCCTGAATCTGCATCCCTCTACTTACCAGTACTTCAAGGATACCTACGTGCTCAAGTAAGACTCAGTAAGCAACTTTTTCGGCGGCCCGCCGCGGCATATCGATGACGAGGCGGGCCGCATCCGATTATCGCGAAGACCTATCGTTTCGCAAAGGGGAAAAAATTATGGCGAAATATATTTTGAAACGGCTGCTGCTGATGATCCCGGTGCTGATCGGCGTGGCCTTCGTGGTGTTCACGCTGATGTACATCACCCCCGGCGACCCCGCCAAGGTCATTCTCGGTGACTCCGCCACAGCGGAGGCGGTCGAGCAGTTCCGGGAGGAAATGGGCCTGAACGACCCGTTCCTGGTGCGCTTTTTCAACTACGTCAAGAATATCGTTATCCACTTTGATTTCGGCACGTCCTATCAGACAAAGAAGGACGTTCTCACGGAGATCCTGGCCCGTTTCCCGAACACGGTCAAGCTGGCGGCCTTCAGCGCCCTGGTGGCCGTGGTGCTGGGCGTGGTGCTGGGCGTCATCTCCGCGGTCAAGCAGTATTCTCTCTTCGACAACCTGGCGTCCGCGATCGGCCTGCTGGGCGTCGCCATGCCGAACTTCTGGCTGGGCATGATGCTGGTGCTGATCTTTTCGGTCAAGCTCCGCTGGCTGCCCGCCTCGGGGACCTACGGCCCGCAGTACTGGATCCTTCCGGCCATCACGCTGGGCTTTATCTCCGCGGCAAACATCATGCGGACCACCCGGTCCCAGATGCTGGAGGTCATCCGGCAGGACTATATCGACACGGCCCGGTCCAAGGGCCAGTCTGAATTTGTGATCATCATGCGCCACGCGCTCCACAATGCCATGATCCCCATCATCACCGTCGTGGGCATTCAGTTCGGACAGATGCTGGGCGGCTCGGTGCTGGTGGAGACCGTATTCTCCATCTCCGGCGTAGGAAGATATATGATCGATGCCATCAAAGCCCGCGACTATCCGGTGGTCCAGGGCACGGTACTGTTTCTCTCGGCGTGCTTCAGCTTCGTCAACCTGGCGGTGGACATCCTCTACTGCTACATTGATCCCAAGATGAAGACCATGTACGCCAAGAAGAAGAACTGAGGGGGCCGCTATGAAGAAGAAAAGCTATTGGAGAAACGTATGGGACCGTTTCATCAAGAACAAACTGGCCGTGACGGGCATCATCATCCTGTGCCTGCTGATCATCTGCGCCATCTTCGCTCCCGTGATCGCTCCCTACGGCATCGATGAGCAGAACAGCCAGACCCGCTTTATCGCTCCCTGCCTGCAGTTCCCCTTCGGCACGGACAACTTCGGCCGGGATATCTTCAGCCGCGTGATCTACGGCGCCCGGATCTCCCTGCAGGTGGGCCTCATTTCCGTGGCCGTGTCCTGCGTGATCGGCGGCGTCCTGGGCGCCATCGCCGCGTTCTACGGCGGCGTGGTGGACAACGTGATCATGCGTTTTCTGGACGTGCTGATGGCCATTCCCGGCATGGTGCTGGCGGTCGCCATCGCGGCCTCGCTGGGGCCGAGCCTGAACAACATGATGATCGCCATCGGCCTGGGCCACGCCCCCGGCTTTGCCCGGGTCGTCCGGGCGTCGGTGCTGTCCATCAAGGAACAGGAATACGTGGAAGCCGCCCGGCTCATGGGCGACAGCGACTTCGTCATCATCATGAAGCACATCATCCCCAACTCCCTGGCGCCCATGATCGTGCAGGCCACGCTGAACGTGGGCCGGTCGGTCATCTCCGCCGCGTCGCTGAGCTTTCTTGGCCTGGGCATCCAGCCCCCCACCCCGGAATGGGGCGCCATGCTCTCCGCCTCCCGCGCCTACCTGCGGGATTACTGGTGGATGTGCGCGTTCCCGGGTCTGGCCATCCTGCTTACCGTGTTCTCTCTGAACCTGGTGGGCGACGGCCTGCGGGACGCCCTCGACCCGAAACTGAAGCATTGATAAGGGAGGATCGGTAAGATGGCTGAGAACATTCTTGAGATCAAGGATCTTACGATCCACTACGTGGTGGAAAAGGAGACCGTCGAGGCGGTCAACCACGTGAACCTGACCCTGGCCAAGGGCGAGACCCTGGGCCTGGTGGGTGAGACCGGCGCCGGCAAGACCACTCTGGCCAAGGGCGTCATGGGCATCATCCCCAGCCCGCCCGGCAAGATCCGCGGCGGCGAGATCCTCTTCGAAGGAGAGGATCTGCTGAAAAAAGACAAGAAGGCCATGCAGAAGATCCGCGGCGAAAAGATATCCATGATCTTCCAGGATCCCATGACCGCGCTGAACCCGGTCATGACCGTGGGCGACCAGATCGCCGAGGTGCTGCGTCTCCATCAGCACGTCTCCGCCAAGGAGGCCGGACAGAAGGCCAAGGAGCTGCTGGAGATGGTGGGCATCCCCGGCCAGCGCGCCTCCGAGTATCCCCATCAGTTCTCCGGCGGCATGAAGCAGCGGGTGGTCATCGCCATCGCGCTGGCCTGCCGGCCCGAGCTGCTGATCGCCGACGAGCCCACCACCGCCCTGGACGTGACCATCCAGATGCAGGTGCTGGATCTGATGAACAACCTGAAAAAACAGCTTGGCACCAGCATGATCCTCATCACTCACGATTTCGGCGTGGTGGCGGAGATGTGCGAAAAGGTCGCCATCATGTACGCCGGCGAGGTGGTGGAGTACGGCACCGCCCGGGACATCTTCAACCACGGCTGCCATCCTTACACCCGGGGCCTCTTTGAGTCCCTGCCCAGCCTGAACGAGGATCAGCCCCGGCTCAAGCCCATCGTAGGCCTGATGCCCGACCCCACCAAGCTCCCTGTGGGCTGCAGCTTCGCGCCCCGGTGCCCCTTCTGCACCGACGCCTGCCTGGAGAAAAAGTGCGAGACCACGAATCTCACCGAGACCCACCAGGTCAAGTGTGACTACGCGGTCAGGACCTTCAACGGAGAGGTGTGACGATGGATACCATTCTTGAAGTAAAAAATCTGAAAAAGTATTTCGACACGCCGGGCGGCAAGCTCCACGCCGTAGACGACGTGAGCTTCACCATCGAGCGGGGCAAGACCCTGGGCGTGGTGGGCGAGTCCGGCTGCGGCAAGTCCACCATGGGCCGGGTGATCGTCCACCTGCTGGAGGCCACGGACGGCAAGATCTTCTTCGAGGGCAACGACATCACCCGTGTGAACAGCGCGGAACTGAAAAAGCTGCGCAACGACATGCAAATGATCTTCCAGGACCCCTATTCCTCTCTGGACCCCCGTATGACCGTCCGGGATCTGATCGGCGAGCCCCTGAAAACCCACAAGATCTTCAAAAACAAGGAAGACTACGAGAAGCGTGTCTCCGAGCTGATGGAGACCGTGGGCCTGGCCGAGCGCGTCGGGCTGCAGTATCCCCACGAGCTGGACGGCGGACGCCGCCAGCGGATCGGCATCGCCCGGGCCCTGGCCCTGGAGCCCAAGGTCATCGTGTGCGACGAGCCCGTCTCCGCTCTGGACGTGTCCATCCAGGCGCAGATCCTGAATCTGCTGATGGACCTGCAGGACAACCAGGGATTGACCTACATCTTCGTCACCCACGACCTGTCGGTGGTCAAGCACATTTCCGACGATATCCTGGTCATGTATCTGGGCCAGATGGTGGAAAAGTGCCCCTCCAAGGAACTGTTTGAAAACAACAAGCATCCCTACACCAAGGCCCTGCTCTCGGCGATCCCCATTCCCGCCGTGGACGTGGAGCGCAAGCACGAGATCCTCAAGGGCGAGATCTCTTCGCCCATCAACCCCAAGCCGGGCTGCCGGTTCGCCCCGCGCTGCCCCTACGCCACGGAGAAGTGCCATTCCCAGAGCCCCGAGCTGCGGGAGATCAAACCGGGACACTTCGTGGCCTGCCACATGGTTACGGAATAAACATGCACGGAGGGCGGCCCGCCGGCGCGAATGCCGTCCGGTCCGCCCTCCGCCCTGTCAGGAGAAGAAATGGGAACCACACAAATCCTGTCCGAGTATGCCGCCGGCCTGCGCTTTGAGGATCTTCCCGCTGCAGTGTCTGAGCAGGCGGCGCGCATGATCACCCAGATCGTCGGTATCTCCATCGCCGCCGGGGACACGGAGGAGGCCGCCGTGCTGGCGTCGCTGCCCTGCCGGGAACCGGGCCCCTGTCCGGCCTTCGGCATGGAGGAGACCTTTTCCCCCGCCTTCGCCGCACTGGTCGACGGAGTCCTGGCAGACGCCCTGGACTGGGAGGACTGCTCCTGGACGGGGCACCCCTCCGCCGCCGCGGTGCCGGTGGCCTGGGTGCTGGGCCGGGAAAACGCCGTCAGCGGCCGGGAGCTGATCACTGCCGTGACGGCGGCTTACGACGTCTATCAGCGCATCGCCATGTCTCTGCAGCCCACGCCGGAGGAAAAGAAGAAAAACGGCTGGGGGCTGATGAGCTGGCAGATCTTCGCCGCCGTCGCCGCGGGAGCCAGGGCCCTCCGCTTCACGGCGGAGGAGTTCAACGCCGCCCTGTCCCTCGCCGCGCTGACGGCGGTGCTGCCCACGGCGCTCCACGACTTCACCATGTCCAACGGCTATCACTTTGAGCACGGGATGCGGAACTACACCGCCGTGAAGATCCTGGAAACGGTGCGGAGCACGGACCCCGGGCTGCTGCCCCGGGACGTGCTGGACGACTGCGGCCGCTTTGCCGTCCGCTACACCTCCGCCTGGAAACCGGAGTGGCTGGAAAAGGACCTGGGGACACGCTTCCATATCCTGGACACCATGCTCAAATACTATCCGGGCAATATGTGGATCCTGCCGCCCATCGACGCGATCATGAACCTTCGCCGGGAATCGGGCGGGGGGCCGGACCCGGAAAAGATCCGGCGGATCGTCGTCTGCCCCGGCACTGCCGGGCGGATGAAGCTGCCCCAAGAAGACTGGACGCCCACGGATATCGTGCTCAACGTTCCGTTCGCCGCGGCCAACGCCCTGGCGCAGCCGGATTTCGGGAGCTGCTGGTACAGCCGGGACAACATTCATAAGGAAAAAATGCTGGCCCTGGCCGGAAAGGTGGAGGCCTCCGGGGAGCCGGAGGACAGCTCCGCCAGCGGCTTCGCCCTGTTCCTTCAGGGGGAATATCCCCCCAAGACCGTGCGTGTGGAGACGGAGGACGGCTCGGTCTATATCGGCGTCTCCCATTATCCCCCCGGCCATCCGAAGAATCCCTGGAGCCGGGAGGAGGCTGCCGGGCTGTACCGGCAGTCGGTGAAGCGCCGGATGTCGAAGGAGGACGCCGCCCGGGATGCGGAAGCCCTTCTGAGCATTGCGGATTGCCCCGATATCTCCCGGATCGTGCTGGGGCCTTGTCACCCGGTCGGAGCGGCTTCGGCATCCAAGCCCCGGTCGCTGCACAACAACCGCCACGGCGTGCCCACGGACCACACGGCCCGGATCAGCCGGTATATCTGCTCGCACAGAGAGGAAGAACTTTCGCCAAAGAGCATGGCGCTGGCCCGGTCGCTTCTGGACGGAACGGCGGAGCCCCGCAGCCCGGAGGAACAGATCCTCCGCTGCGCGGCCAGAGCTTCCGGGGACGCCGCGGCTGCCGCGGCGGGATGGGAAGTCGGCCGTCGGCTGTACGCCGCCATGGGAGAAAAAAGCCTCTTTGATTGCATGCTGATGGCGGC